>Ga0265332_10000025_pt1 | contig 197048 bp, 176 predicted proteins | sample 41926metaG_FD_202084 | JGI IMG/M metagenome (GOLD analysis project Ga0265332, IMG submission 202084) | Rhizosphere microbial communities from Carex aquatilis grown in University of Washington, Seatle, WA, United States - 4-19-26 metaG | ecosystem: Host-associated > Plants > Roots >...
ATGGCTGGTCGTAGAATTCCTCTATCTCTATACCTGGGACCACGATGTAGAGACGGAGGAATTCTACGACCAGCCATCCCAGATCAAATTGCGGTACAAGGGTGCGGGTGGAAGACACTGCAGCCACCTAAGTACCCCGGACTATTTTCTGATCCAAAAGGGATGGATGGGATGGGTTGAATGTAAAACAGAAGAAGAGCTCCTAAAGCGCGAGGCGTCGGGTAGTGAGCTATTTCTCCGGAGCCCCGATGGCAAATGGCGTTGCCCTGCTGGAGAAAACTTCGCCAACCAGTATGGGCTTGGATTCCAGGTACTCTCATCCAAGGAAATCGACTGGATTCTCGTCCGCAATATTGGCTTCCTGTCTGACTATCTTGATACGGCCTGCCCAGCACCTGATCCACTTCAAGTTACATTGATCAAAGATCGGCTCAAGGGTGTCCATTGGATTCTGTTGGAGGCTCTCCTGAGCCAGGCTGACATTGGGGCAGACACCGTTTATAAAATGGTGGCGGATGGAATGCTCCATGTCGATCTAACGCAAGAGCTCTTGACTGAGCCCCAATACACGACAGTCTGTACCGATATCATGAGCTTGGCTGCTTACCAAGGCCAGAGGAGGCTACAGACAGCGATAACCATGCCGGACATTGGAGCCATCGAATTGAAAGCTGGTGAAAGCTTTCTGTGGGATGGCCAGCCTTGGAAAATCCTGAATGTTGGCGTTACTGAGATTTTTGTCGTCGACGAGCAGAAGACATGCTCCACTTTGTCACGAGAAGTCTTCGACGGCTTGGTCACCCAAGGAATCATCACCGGCATAGAGCGATCCATCGCCGACTGTCACCAGCGTGCAGCAGAACAGGTCCGCCATGCGGCGCCTATCGATCTGGAGGAAGCCAATCGTCGATATCAAGTTCTTGAGCATCCCGAATCATCCGTAATCCCAGCTCGAACCCTTCGGTCATGGCGTGCCAAGCAACGCGAAGGCGTGTTGGTCTACGGCAACGGGTATGTCGGACTACTTCCCCGCATTAGCGCCCGAGGCAACCGGAATCGGAAAATTCCGGCGTTGGTTATTGAGCTGATGCACGAAGTTATCAACGAACTGGTATTGAGTTCGGAGGCACTTCTAATCTCCATCGCCTACGGCGAACTCGTCAATCGTTGCGAGGACAAGGGTGTCCAGGCGCCTTCAGAAAAGACCTTTTCTCGCGAGATCAAGCGGCTCTCGGAAGAAGTAGTCAAGCGAGCCCGTGAAGGTGACAAGGCTGCGTATGCCATTTCAGAGTTCCACTGGGTAATTGACCAATCGACCCCAAGACATGGTGAGCGACCTTTTGAGATCGGCCACATCGACCATACGGAATTGGATATCCAATTGGTAGATAGCCGGACAGGTGCCAATTTAGGAAAGCCCTGGCTGACAGTCCTTATTGATGCCTATAGTCGAGTGATTCTCGGGTTCTATCTAACCTTCGATTCACCTAGCTACCGTAGCTGCATGGCCGTGATCCGGGATGCCTTAAGGCGGCATGGTCGCATCACCAAAACAATTGTGATGGATCAGGGAAAGGACTTCGAATCTGCCTATGTCGAATCCCTCTTAGCCCGTATCGAGTGTCACAAGAAGTCCCGGCCGGCCTCGAAATCCCGCTTCGGCTCTGTCATTGAGCGCTTCTTCGGAGTGGCAAATCAGCGATTGATCCATAACCTAGTTGGCAACAACCAAGCGCTGCAGAAACCACGAAGCATGTCCCCGAGTCACGATCCGCGGAAACTGGCGGTCTGGACACTCCCTGAATTTACGAACCTATTTGAGCGATTCATTGACGACGCTTACGCCAATCTTATTCATCCCACGCTCGGAATTTCTCCGCGGGAAATGATGGCTCGTGGTCTCGCCCTATATGGCAATCGTCCTCACCTATTGATTCCTTACACCCCAGATCTCATTCTTCAGTGCCTGCCGTCGACACGGAGTGGCAACGCCATGGTTCGCCAGGGACGGGGTATCAAGATTCGCGGGATTCTCTATTGGCACGCGGCCTTACGCGATTCAGAAATTACCGGCACTCAGGTTCCAGTCCGCTACGACCCCTTCGACATTTCCAGGGCATACGCCTATGTCAAAGGTGAGTGGCATCTCTGCCGCTCGGAACACGCGTCTGTATTTGAGCGTCGGACCGAAGCTGAAATACAGGTCATTACTCAGGAAATACGAGCCCATCACGCTAACTATGGCATTCGTCGCCAAATCAACGGTGCGGACATGGCTGCTTTCGTGATCAAAGAGAAGAAAAACGAGGCCCTCTTGCGGCAGCAGCGCCGCGATGCAGAGCGCCGTGAGGAGGAATCTGATGTAGCACCTCCTCTTCCCGAACTGCTGGCACCATCAGACCCCCACTCACCACTTACGTTTGAGGACCAGTGGGCCAGCGTGGAGTTCTCCTTTGAAAACTTCGGAGAACTCAAATGAACATGAACGACCTGCAGCAAGATCCGATTACTTCTGCTATCGCCGGGTTCAGCGGACATATCTTTGCTCATCCCCATGCAGCAGCTACCTTCCGGGATTTGATGGATGCCATTTCCGCGGACTCTCTGCCCCAAATCGTCATCATTACCGGCCCTACCGGAGTTGGGAAAACCACGCTGATCCAGGCACTTGTCGACAAGATGGTAGAACGCTACCTACCCCGGATTGCCGCTGAGACAGACTTTGTACCGATCGTTTCGGTAGATGCCATCCCACCGTGCGCTACCAACTTCAGCTGGAAAGACTTCTATATCCGCCTTTTGACCGGGCAGAACGAGCCATTAGTCAATCGCAAGCTCCTAATCAGTCGGCAACTCACGCTCTTTCCAGAGCATCCTGCTGCCAACCCTCTGGAACAGTCAGTCACGGATGCCCTACGCCGGTCAGCTGAGGAATACCTCAAACGTCGTCGTACCAAGCTACTTATCATTGACGAGGCCCATCACCTCTTGTTGGTCACGAATCGTCAGCGCTTAGAGAACCAATTTGAGTCTCTGAAGATTTTGGCCATGAAGACCGGAACTACCATCGTTCTGGTCGGCACCTATCGACTCCTAGATATCCTTGACCAGAGCGGCCAACTCTCTCGTCGTAGCCAGGTCATAAACTTTCCGCGTTACGACACGCGAAAGAAGTCGGATCAGGGAGAGTTCAGGAAAGCGCTCGCCTTCTTCGAATTGCTACTCTCAAAGCATATTCCTACGTCCCTCAATCAGGAGGCGGCCTACTTCTACATGAAGTCGGCAGGTTGCATCGGAATCCTGAAGGACTGGCTGACTCGCTGTCTTGAGCATGCATTGCGCGAGGAGGCTCAGAGGATTGATGCTGCGTTCGCTGAGCGGTATGCCCTCAAGAACCGGGCGCTGGTCACTATCGTCGAGGAGGCTTGCTGGGGTGAACAGAAGCTCTCGGATGTCGACGACCTTAAGCTCAGGGACCTCCTGGAAAATGGAGTGCTATTAAGCTCCAAAGAACCTTTCGGCCAGGGAACATCTCGTCGAATTGGTAAACGTAAGCCGGTTCGCGACCCAGTGGGAGGAATTCGGCCATGATTCCGAATACCTTCGACAATGAACTGGTGACCGGCTACCGTATTGATCGCCCTATTCCTGAACGTAGCCGGCTGTTTTCCCTACCTCCGGTAGAGTTTCCGTTAGAGCAGCGGGAAAGCCTAATTTCTCTGCTAGTCAGAACTTGTGCTGCCCATTCGCTCAACCCTCGCCGAGTAGTCGCCGAAGTACTAGGGAAATCAAAACCTGAATTAGAGCCCCTTGCCTACCCGAAATTCTTCAATCGGATGGCAGGCACTATCAACGGCCATGGCAAGTACGCTTCCTTATTTGTATCAGTCCTTGAAGCATCGACCGGACAACGGGGTTTATCCCGGCTGACGTTACTTCCCTGGCAGGATTTCTTTCCCCACAAGGGACAAGGAATGCTGTCTCCGACCCCTCGCTGGTGTTCGGCCTGTCTCCTGGAGCAGCGTCGATGTCGAAACGATGTTCACTTTCCGCTGTTGTGGTCACTGCAAGCCTACCGGCATTGCACAGTACATAACCACCCATTGCAGGATCACTGCCCCCATTGTGGGAAGCTACAGCCCTTCCTATCTAGGTATCCGGACCAGGCCATTTGCCACCATTGTTTGCGTTCGCTAATCCACCCCGACTACGCGATTTGCAATGAAGAACCTACTGCAACTCAGTTTGAGATTTGGGTTGCGAAGGCATTAGGTGACATGGTTGTAAGGCAAAGTACCTCTGATTTTGAGCCGTCGGTAGAAAAATTCCACGAAGTCATGAAGTCCATCGTCGAAGCCACGAGCGATGGGAATCGAGCAGCGTTCTGCCAGGCCATCGGCTTCAACCGATATGCACTTAAGAATTGGCTGACCAAGGGAGAACGACCGTCCCTGCCCCAATTCTTGGCTTTCGGATATGCAGTTCAGGCATTGCCCATTGATCTAGCACGGGGGAATAGCGGCTTCCAGCCCTCACTTTCGGCACCGATAGCGCCCGGAAAATTGAAGGTCAGAAAACGTGGACAGGATACTGATGAAACTAACCGAGCTGAACTCAAAAGACGGATTCAGAAGGATATGCAGACCGAGCCACCACAGCCGGTATCGGCGATCGGAAAGCGCTACGGTGTTACTGCATCGTATCTTCGATACTGGTTTCCAGACATTTGCCAGAACATCAGTACCCGTTACAAAGAATTCCTCAAACTGCGTGGAGAGAAACGCTTGAACGACCAAATCCAACGTGTCCAAAACATCGTTCAGGCATTCCATGACCAGAAAAGCTATCCGTCACGACGCAAAGTGGATTTGATTCTTCGGAAGGAGAAGGCTTCGCTTAGGGAACGTGTTGTCCGAGATGCTTATAGAGCTGCATTAATCGTTTGAATAGCACCGGCCCTAATGGAATGCTCTAGCCGATAAAAATGCTGCTATTCGGCCACAGCAGACGCCCAACATTTTACGTCCTGAGTCAGCTTTGCTGTTGTGAGCGGATTTATCTTGCTACTCAAAATAGCAAGGCGACCCCCAGTGAAAGATGTTTCCAAGGTCACGTTCATTGCTGCGTAGTCGTTCGATTAGATCCACATCGATACGCTCTCCAACATAGCTTACAAATGAAGGCCAGTCTCTCCGTAAAGACAGTAAAGCATGCTCGAATGCGTTAAAGAATGCCGATCTGTAGCACGCTAGTCCTTTCGCGAGACTTAACCCAAATCCGGCTGCTAGTAGCGGATCAACTGGCCATATATGTCCAATTACAGCTTGGTGGGCAGAAGCAAGGGTCGGCCCCAAGCCAACCTTGTGGATACTCCCCATAACACTGGCAGCAGCACTGTCGCAAATATTTAGAACAAGTAGCCGTCTGCTCTTAGAAACTATAGAAATTGCAGCAAGTTTGTCGATCGGTACAACGCCACCGTTACCCACCAAGATAGCTGGAGACTTTGGGTCCCAGCGATCACAATGACCATGTCCGGCAACCCAAAACAGATCAAAGGTTTCATCCGAATACGCAACAAAGAAGTCCTCATCAGTGCTATCGGTTCCACTAAATAGCACACACGCGATGCCAGCTTCATGAAATATCGCCGCCAACGCATCCGCTTCCATTGCAGAAAAGTTATCGTCGCCAGAGAACCAGATCGCCGCACGTTTAATAACACGGTCCGGATAAGGCGCGTGTAGGCTCGCAGAAATTGGAAGACATTGACCACATGCGTTTTGCATAATCGCCTGAACGGGGTGGGGAAAACCTGGCAAAAAAACCATCGCGCTCGCCCAGTTCAATTCTGCCTTGCTCAGTTTTCCCCAAGCATAATGCTCAATTAACAGCTGCTCAAAAGTCGAACCAAGTTCATATTTTGGCACCCCGGGCCTACCGACAACTGGCTCAAGATTCTTTTGCCCCCACACGGTAATTGATATGCCCAATGCAGCATTTGTAATCTCAGACAAAGTGGCGATGGACTTATTTTGATCTTGGCGAAAAATATGCGAATTTTTCCCAAGATATCCCATACCGTCCGAGTGGTTCGGAAACACGAAAAGCACTCCGTCTCTTCGCTGCATTTGCTGAGGCACCGCATACCATCTACAGAATATTGCAAGTAAATCGTTTGCACGCTCGTAGGAATGAAGTTTGAATACGAGATTTTGAAGAATGGTTATTCGCTGATCGCTGGCAAGGGTAAAAGCTGTCTCTGATTTTAAGGTTGACCGAATCTCTGCGACGTGAGCATCTATAGTTTCTAGCGTTACTTCACGACGAGCATCCCAGTCAGTAACGTTAGTCAATGATGCAATCAAGACTTGAAGCATCTCTTGTGGTCGAAACTGGTTCGGTAGATTTGTCAGTGCCCATTGGGCCCACTCTTCGGGTGTTCGCGAGGTGAACCTTGATGCCGGCGTCAATAAACTGACAATCAGACGGGACTTGAGAAAAGCGTCCATGTCCGTGCGTTCAAGTAGGGCCGTCGCCAAAAAAGCTAACGCGTCCTCGCTATCATGCTCATACGCTGCTGCCCAGCTAAGCATAAAAGCTACGGCTTCGACTTCACTTTTAATTCCAGTCCATGGCGGGCTAGGCCATGGCGGCTGGGTATCGAGAAGTGCATCGACAATAATTAAATCGGCGATTTCATACAGTGCAGCCCATCTCCTTGCGTAGTAAAAAAACTCGGAAAACCATTCTTGAAAGCTGCTTTTACGGACCTCATCTATCCACCCAATTTTGGCATGTCGAAAATCATAGATTCGGTTTGTGTGGAATTCTCGCTTGATCGAAGTTGATACCTCGCTACCAAACCCATTCAAAATCCAATCGTATGCGATATTCCCGTTGCCAAGACTATTGGCAATTCGCAAGGGTGTAATCGACGTCTCAAACTGTAAATACTGTAGGCTCAACTTGTTTCTTGCAGAGTCCACTTTGCTCTGTAGCACTATAAGATCCTGAGTGATCGCAGCCGACACTAAGTAGAAATGCTCCACAGATACTCTTTGTGCCCTGTTTTGCTCCTCAATGATTCGACGCAATAGCTGCTTACAAGCGTCCTCAGATCCGACATCAAAAGCGTGATTAAACATCTCGTCACTGTTCTTGGATTCGGCGTGCCAGAGAGGGAAGCAAGTACGCATACGTTGGTTGGCCATAGAATTTGTTAATAATTTTGGATATCAATAGGCTATGAAGAGTGTAAGCCCACTCGTGCTTGATCAGAATATCGCCCGGACGCGTCTTTCGTACAGAAAAACTCAAGGGCTACCCCGACTCCTATCTTGTAAGCGCAGTATGGCCGGGTAGCATTTAAAGAGAGTACTCGCAGTATTGATTGAGGTTGCTTGATAACTGATAACAGATCTATGCAGTGAAAACTGCCAACGACTGCTAAGGCCGAGGTGCAGTCAGTTGTCGCTGGCATGAGGCCGGATATCGGCCTTTGCAGACGTTTACGTGTTTCACCTGATAGGTCCGCAATCCTGCGGATAACAGTCGTTCAGGGCCGGAGCTCGCCGATGGCAGCGGCTAACGCCTCGCGTTAGATGCGTCCGAGCATTCAAGTGAAAAGTCCTACTATGCTGCCGGCGGGAGCGTTAAGCGCGAGCGTGACGAGATCCGCTGCCCTGACCAAGCAGCAACCGACAATGCGTAGGTCACGCGACACAAGCGCGTTGCGGCGCTCGCGGTCACCTGACCAGTCTGTCGCCGCGTGCAGTGTTGGGGGAACGGTTGCAACAGGCGACACGTCGAGCGGAATCGCAGATCAAACAAGGGAAAGCATAGAAGTTGAAAATCTGCCCAATATTTTGTTGAGGGAGTTGAAATCCTCATCCGACAAACTCTGTGGTGCGACTACCCTTGTCCTGGTCGCCATGTAGAGGGTGCCGTCTCGTGTCCAAATTGGAGCCTGCCCAATTAGGCAGACTCCAAGCGAAGACTCAGAAAATCGTTCGGCCAACTGTTCTATTTTTGATGCGTTTCTCGCCACGAATGCCTCAAGGCTTTCGTGAATTGCCCGCTGAGCTGCTTCGACATTGGGAAGCTCCATCTTTGGAATCCCGTCAAGACAACTGGACACATCTAAGAAGACCAAGCCATAGACCCTTTGGGACATCTCTGCGGCTTGGGCGGTAATTTGCTTGCCTGCCTTCTTGAAGTTTTCCTCAAACTTCTTCTCGGAAGACAGTCGCTTGCACTCGCCGAAAACAAGGAATTCATCGTCTTCGGCGACAACATCCGTGACTTTGTTAAAGTCGATCTTGTAGCCGGACAGCGACATTCTTGCTGCAATCAGTAGCTCGAACAAAAAGTCTCTTGATGTTCCTGCCGAACTGGCATCAGGATGATCTTGCCCATCTGCCACCTTGCTTAGTCTATCGACAAAGCCTTGACTCGCTTCGTCTCGAAATGCTCGATGAATTAGAACAATGTTCAAGCACTCGATATAGGAGTTGGTCAGCTTGTCAAACTTAGCCCGACCGTCAGCGGAAGTGGGATCATCACATGAGAAAAATTGATCTATGTCTTTCTCGTATCTTGAGTACCGTGAGTTTAGTGCGTTAAGCCCTTTTCCCTTGAGCCATTCAAGAACACACGACATTTCCTTGAGGATTGGTTCGCCCGCAAAGTCTTTCTTGTGCATGGGGGAGTCTACGTTTTTGCGGGTGGAAACAATACCCGGAGAACCGGGCATCAACTCATGGAGCGTTGCAAATGCGACGCTTGCTATTGCCTCGGCGACTTCATCGCGTTGACTGCCCATCAAGGCGTGTACTGCGTCGATTCTCGCCTGAATGGACGGATGGGTTTGGGAGGCACCCCACTTGTCGCGCGCCATCAAAGTCATCGCAAATAAAGCGAAATAGATTCCGAGTTCTCTCTTTCTGCGAACAAGGTTCGGACTTACATTTTCCCGTTGGGCATAAGCATCAAGCTGGTCAAGCAGGAATTTGGTGGCGAAGGTGTCGCACGATAGTTCTTCGTTCCTACGTTGGGTTGGGTCTTCCCCGTAGGAGTCTGCCGCATCACCATCCTGCTGGTGCTTCAGATGCCGCACCTCATGCAGAAGCGCCCAACCAACGCCCAGCGTTGCAAGCTCCCCTGGCGCGCGAAGTTGTGGGCTGTCATCGTAGTGGCCCGGCTCGGGAACATCTTTTGGCAGTGCTTCCAGCTCCGGGGCATCGCTTTCCAAGACGCGCTCAAACGCATCAATCAACTCCACCAAGCGTTTGAGTTCAAGCGGCTCTAGTTCGGGCGATTCCGCCACAACGCGATACGCTTCCCAAGCTGCAAAGCCCGCGATCCAGAATGCACGCACTACGCGATGGTTAAAGCGGACGAAGCGATACATCCCCGCTTCCATGACCAATCGCTCGCCGTCGTGCGTGTCGGCAGTCAGTTGAAAACGAGGCTCAAGCAAGCTCCACAAGGAGGCCAACTCGCTTTCACGTTCTGGGGCCGAGCCCAGCAGGATGTTCCGAACTGCGGTGTTTACTTGCTCATCTTCGCGTGGAGGCATGGTTGAGTCCATTTTTTCATCCATTGAGCCGTCTACGGCACTGCGGCAAGTGACGCGACGGCAGGTCCGGCCTTACGTTTCTTGGCTGTGTTCATATTGCGCGTCTCGACCTTTCCGCGCCAGGACTCCAGCGCCATGATGTCAGAGAGCAGTTCATCGGGTTCTGGGACGGCGATACCGCCCATGAGTGCCTTGTCGTGAGCGTAGTTCGAGCACTTTGTCATGCCCGCAGTCACTTGCGCGTAGTCATCATCCTCAACTACCACACCGGCCAGCCGCTGCGTCTCGACACCTTTGCGGAAGCGAAGGATGACCTCTCGCAGTAGTACTTCCTCGACGGCACGTTCCCATGCCATGCGCAGGCGGAAATAGGCATCAACAGTCTGCCGTCTGTGTTCTTGCTCTTCGCCGTCCTTGTGGAGTTTGGCGATGGCTTGATGCTGGGCTTTCAGGGCGCTGATGCGCTTGCTCGCGGTCTTTCCCTCGAATGGTAAATCGGGGTCCGCAACCCCGAATCCCTCTGCGCGGCGGGTCAGGCTTTGGGTTGCAATCGGGACACCGGCCAACTTCGCTTCTTCGACCAGCAGGCACAGGAAATAGATGTCATGGGTAAATACCACAACCTGCCGCTGCGCTGCCTCTGCAGTCAGGCGCTTTGCCACGCGTTCACGCCGACGGTGATCAAGCGATGACACCGGATCATCGAACACGATGCCCCCCTTACCGCCACTCAGGCCGACCTCAGCAAGGAAGGAGCCGATCGCGATCGCACGCTGCTCGCCCTCGCTCAAGATCTCGCCCGGACTGCGACTTTGCGGCAGCTCCAGCTTGAGCTTGTGCAGAGCTTTACCCTTATCCGACCGGCTCTGCAGCGAAACGCGCAACGTGCCGACGCCGAGCGCCTTGAATTCGCGGTTCAGGGCGTCGGCCAGCTCCTTCGATATAACCTTCTCTGCCAGTTCCGATGCCTTTAACGAAATGGCGTTGGTCTTCACTGCAGACAGGCACTTCGTGAGCTTGGCCTGGTGGGCGAGTCGATTGACAGCGGTGACGACGGCATCCTTGACCTGACTCAGTCGTACCCGTGCATCCAGTTCAAGGAACTGCTTCTGCAGGGTCGCACGGGTCTTTTCGTCCGAGGCCTTCTCTAAGGTCACCGCTTCGGCATTCTGCTTGTCCGCCAAAGCCTGAAGGCGCTCGGTCGGATTGACCAGAGGCTGACTGACGTCGTCCCACTGATGCGAGATCACTGCAGCTTTGATGGCCTCCTGGCGTGCGGTCAGGAGCGGCTCGAAAGCCTTGGTATCGGCGGCCAGTTGCGGGTCCAAGGCCTCGATTTCTCCATATGTCACATCGTCGAGATTCAGCGTGAGAACCTGCGCAGCGAACTGCTTGTATTCCGAGTACAGGGCAACACGGCGTGCCTGGGATGTCTTTTCCGCTTCCTGTTGAATGAAGGCTTCGAAGCGCAGCAAGCGATCGGAGCCTCCGGCGAGGGGTTGCTGGCAGAGCGGGCAAGGTGCGTCCGCACCCAATGCGGGGAACGCCTTATCTGGGTGGGATTCGATGGCGAACTTGCGGGCTGCCTCGAATAGTTCACGCCATGTCTCTCCGCCGGTACCCTGCAGCAGGTTTTCACCTTCCTTGAACTGCTTCGCGGCGAGGGCAGCTGCAGATTGCGCCGTGCGATAGCTATCTGCCAAGCCTTTCAACTTGGCGACGACAGCTTGATCTACTTGTGCGCCTTTGCCGGACGCATTCGCCGCGATAGCTGTGATACGGCGAGCGCGCAAGCGCAGTTGCGTAGCCTTCTCCTTCGGGTTGTTCTCCTTCAGGCTCTTGTCCAGAGACGCATGTTGGGTCAGTTCCTCTGGGGTCACAGTTGCCAGCGCTTCAATCTGGGCCAGGGTCGTCTTGGCGGAAAGCGAGGCGACTAATTTGCCGACGGGTGTGTCGCCTTGCAAGGGCGCAAAGGCGGACAGATCAGTGGCGGATTGGGCGTATTCGGCTTCGATCGCCGTCTTCAACTGCTTGCAGACTTTGGCCAGCCCTTCAAATACATCGAGCCCGTAGGGCACATAGGAGAAATCATCCTCTCTGTCGAGGTAGGCACGAGCACAACGCGAGTCGAAAATCGCAAATGACGAAAGCGCTGCAGGAGCTGCGTTGCCGTGTTGCCAGTGTGCGTCTTGCGCAACTCCGTCGATTGCAATTTCAAACGTGGCTTCCGGAGTTCCGGCCTTGCCTGCAGGCAGGTTGGCGTTCGGATGAATAGCCTCTGTCTGATCGCGCGCACGACATACACGCTTGAGCACGCGGGAGTACCCCGACTTGCCTGAACCGTTATCGCCATATATGACGGTCATTCCAGAGGCGCCGAAGGGCAGACGTCGATTCTCCGCAATCGCGTTGACGTGCTGCATGCTCTTGATGGCTCGCAGCTCAACGTGAGTTGTCGCTTGGACCGGAGCGGGAATCTGATCTTCCGTCAGCGGCTTGGGCTGGCGGTCTTTGGGATCTGGGATGCCATGCGCCGCCTTGAGTAGCGCGAAGAGGTCATCCTGATCCTCTATCTTGAGCGTTTGCTTGATCAGCAGGCGGGCCACCGCATCGCTCTGCCACTCAGGCAACTCCTTCGTCCAGTTCAGTATCTCCTGCAATATCGACATTGGCCCCTCCCGCCATCGTGTCATTTATCGTCCAGAAGCTCTCCCGATGTCGCCGCACCGGTCATGGGAGCGCTGTTGCAAACGGAAACATTATGCCCGCCGGGTTCGGCTTTGGGTCGATAGCACACGTTCATGCTTGGTAAAGCCGGACACCGACTGGTGCTTTGCCTCGTTGGTCTGGTTTGCGCCTTCAAGCAGACGCTTCTACGTGACCATGCCAACGGCGGCTTAGGCCGACAAGCAGAAATAAACCAATTGGACAAAACCTACTATAGCCAGGGGATTCATCCGCCATCTAAATGCCATTAGAATAAATAACGAATTCTAAAGGGGTATGCGCATATGATTCTGGCTACTATTCCGGCTTCCAAATTGAAAGAGATGTTGCGTTTCAACCAGATTGCTACCCAGCGGAGACTGTGTCGGAACAGGATGTCGGTAATTGCCACGCCTGATGGTCAGTGCGTCATGGCTCTGGGGCGGGACGCTTCCCTGAACTATAAGTAGGAACAGCATGCGTTTTGCGTTGTTGTGCTCAACGGCCATCCTCTGTGGATCAGCATATGCTGATCAATTGACGGGACGGGTGGTCTCCATTGCTGATGGTGACACGCTAACGGTATTGGACCGTTCTCGAGTTCAGTACAAGGTTCGCCTTATTGGAATTGATGCTCCTGAGAAACGCCAGCCTTTCGGCTCCGCTGCGAAAGCAAATTTATCATCCCTATGCTTTGGCAAAGACGTGACGGTTGATTGGCGCAAGTACGATCGCTATCAACGCATCATTGGCAAGGTCTGGTGTGACGGCAAAGAAGCTGGTCTGGCCCAAATTGGGATGGGAATGGCTTGGTGGTATGAAGCCTATGCAAAAGAACAGGAGCCTGCCGACCGTGACCTATATAGCCAGGCCCAGGAGCACGCGCGTAGCGAAAGAGCCGGCCTATGGCAGAAGGACAATCCTACGCCCCCATGGATATGGCGTATGGCCCCAAAGGATGCTGATCGGTAAGTCAAAGGCCTTGCGACTAAGCTACCTAAGCCTGATTTAGGATAAAAAAAAGCCAGATCACAAATGATCTGGCTTTTTTACTTTCCCTGGCTAAGGAAGCATATTATTGCCACCTAGCTTCTGAAGCATAAGCTTGCCATCTGGCAACGTTATGCCCCTAGCGACAAACGAGGGCCTTTTTGCAGTAATCCGTGGCGGAGAGGGGGGGATTCGAACCCCCGTCAGGGTATTACCCTGAACACGCTTTCCAGGCGTGCGACTTAAACCACTCATCCACCTCTCCGCGGAAGCCGCGCATTATAGCGAAGCTTTTGAATAACGCAAAACATTTTCGCCGGATCGCTCAATTTGCTTCCAGGGCGATGAGCTGGCGCAAATAGGCGAGGATGATCCATAGCCAGAAGAGAACGAAAAAAGTCAGCAGGGGCAGGTGCCGGTCCAGGATCACCCGGGGTGCCAGACGGCGCATCAGCAGCAGGGCGGGACGGGTGACGATGCGGAACATCTGGTAGATGGGATTGCCCTCCCGGCGACTGCCGGCGAGGAGCGCCAGCACGCCCTGGCCGAGCAGACACAGCCCGGCCACTTCGATCAGGGCGCGCAGAACGCTGACAAGCAGGAGAGCGGCGGATACCATGGGTCCTCACACTGAAGGGGCCACGGCGCCATGCCGTGGGCTGACGGAATTTTATGCCAGGCGCGCCCGCAGCGCTGCACCGGGTACGGGAGATGAAAACGATGCTGCTTGGCCCCTGGTCCTATCGCCTGCACGGCTGGCTGCTGCACTTCCTCGGCCGGGATGGGGCGGCCTACGCCGCCTACCAGGAGGCTTTCCGCCATACCCCCGGGGCTGCCACGGCGGCCTGCCTGGGGTATCTTGCCGCCCGTCTGGAACGCCTTGAGGACGCCGAGGCCTGGTACGCCAGCGCCGCCTCCCTGGCGCCGGAGCGTGGTGAGCACCACTTCAACCTGGGTTACGTGCGGGACCGGCTGGGCCGGCCCCGGCAGGCCATCGCCGCCTTCCATGCAGCCCTGCACCTAAATCCTCAACTGGACCGGGCCTGGTACGGCAAGGGGCTGGCCCATGCCACCCTGGGCGAACACGAAGCAGCGGCGACGGCCCTGGAAAAGGCGGTGGAGCTGCAGCCCATGAACGGCATCGCCTACTACCACCTGGGCATGGCCTACCACCATGCCGGCCGGCACCAGGAGAGCGAACGCATCGCCCGGCGCCTGGCAGCCTTCGAGCCCCGACTGGCGCGGCAGCTGATGCGGGATGGGGAGCATCCGCAGCTGCTCTCCCTGGTGGCCCACCTGGAGGCCTGAAACGCCCCGCCCGGGCGGACGCTAGTCGCGCCCCCCTTCATGGACGCCGTACTGGTGGTCCAGCCGGTTCATGTAGCGGGCGTAGAACCAGATGATCAGCACGTAGACCACCAGGGAGCCCTGGGCCCCCATGTAGAAGCCCAGGGGAAAGCCCAGCACGGTGAACTCGTTGAGTTCCCGGGCGAAGTAGCTGACCACGTAGGTGACCAGGAACCAGATGGCCAGCAGCAGCGCCGTCATGCGCAGGTTCTTGCGCCAGTATTCCCGATGCCGATCTGTAAGTTGCATGGCTGTACCCTGTGGCGGCGGCGCCCCGGAATGCCCCGGGGCCTTAGCGCAGTTGCGGATAGTGCACCTGCTCGACGAAGTCCTGCACCTCCCGGGAGGGCGGCTTGGTCAGCAGACTGACGACGACGATGGTGAGGAAGCCCGCCGGCACGCCCCAGACGCCGGCCGAGGTGGACTGGATGCCGAACCAGGGCTCCATGCCGATGCCGCGCAGGCCGAGCCAGGGCACGGAATCGAACTGCACCCGCACCATGTAATAGACGGTGATGAGCAGGCCCACCACCATGCCGGAGACGGCGCCGGCCCGGTTGGCCCGCTTCCAGAAGATGCCGATGACCAGGGCCGGGAAAAAAGCGGCGGCGGCGATGGAAAAGGCCCAGGCCACCATGTAGAGGATGGTGGCGGGCCGCTGGGCCGCCACCGTGGCCGCCAGCACCGCCGTCACCAGCAGCAGGGACTTGGAAATGACCAGGCGCCACTGGGTCGAGGCCCGGGGCTGGATGATCTTGTAATAGACGTCGTGGGAGAGGGAACCGGCGATGGTCAGCAGCAGGCCGTCGGCCGTGGACAGGGCCGCCGCCAGGCCGCCGGCCGCCACCAGGCCGGAGATGACGTAGGGCAGGCCGGCGATTTCCGGCGTCGCCAGGACGATCACGTCCGGGTTGAGGGACAGTTCCGCCAGTTGCAGCAGGCCGTCGTGGTTGATGTCCTCGATGGCCACCAGCCCCACCTTGCCCCAGGCCGCCACCCAGGACGGCAGGTGGGCGATGGGGGTGTTGATCAGGGTCGAATAGACCTCGTACTTGGCGAACACGGCGTAGGCCGGGGCGGTGAAGTACAGCAGCAGGATGAAGAAGAGGGACCAGGTCACCGACTCCCGCGCCTCCTTCACCGTGGGCGTGGTGTAGTAGCGCATCAGGACGTGGGGCAAGGCGGCGGTGCCCACCATGAGGCAGAACATGAGGGTGAGGAAGTTGAGCCGGGCGGCCGAGGATTCGGCCTCACTGCGCCCGGGGAAGGCCTCGGCGTGGCGGATGGGCATGGCGCCCCGGTCGGCGGCGGCGTGCATGGCCGCGTCCCAGCGCTCCCGCGCCTCCTCCGCGTTGGCCGGCAGGTCCCGCCGCAGCCGCTCCAGGGCCACCACCTCGCGCATGGGGGCGTTCTCTTCCTTGAGGGCGTTGATGCGCATGGTCAGGCGCTGCCGCTCTTCCGCCAGGGAAACGGGCAGGCGCATGATCTTTTCGTAGTAGGCGTCGGCCCGCTCCCGGTACAGGCCCCGCACCTCCTGCTCGGCCGGGGTCTCGAACAGCTTTTCCTCCAGCTTGCCCACTTCCTGCAGCACTTCCCCGTACACCAGCTGGGGCACCGGCACGCTGGTGATCTGGAAGGACAGCAGGGCCACCGGCGTCACGTAGGCGATGATGAGGATCACGTACTGGGCCACCTGGGTCCAGGTCACGGCCCGCATGCCACCGAGGAAGGAGCACACCAGGATGCCGGCGAGGCCGACGAAGACGCCGATCTCGAACTGCAGGCTGACGAAGCGGCTGGTGATCAGCCCGACGCCATAGATCTGGGCCACCACGTAGACGAAGGAGGCGATGATGGCCGCCGCCACGCCCACCAGGCGGGGCGCATTGCCGCCGTAGCGCACGGCGAGGAAGTCGGGGATGGTGTATTGCCCGAACTTGCGCAGGTAGGGCGCCAGGAACAGGGCCACCAGCACGTAGCCGCCGGTCCAGCCCATGATGTAGGCCAGGCCCTGGTAGCCCGTCAGGTAGAGGGTGCCGGCCATGCCGATGAAGGAGGCGGCGGACATCCAGTCGGCCCCGGTGGCCATGCCGTTGAACAGGGCCGGTACCCGCCGCCCCGCCACGTAATACTCGGAGACATCGGCGGTACGGCTCATGACGCCGATGGTGGCGTAGATGAGGATGGTGAACAGGAGGAAGGCGTAGCCGATCCAGCGGGGCGGCAGCCCCAGGTGCTCGAGGAAGGCGAGGACCGCGACGAAGGCCAGGAAGCCGACCGTATAAAGCAGGTAGTAGCGCTTCAGCTGCTGACGGAACCCCTTGGCGGTCGGCATGGCGCCTGCCTCCTCAGTTGCTGCGCCGCAGCCAGCGGCGGACCCGCTCGATTTCCATCATCCGCTCCGGGCATTCGGCGCCCCGCTCCGCCGCCCGGGCCATGGCCACCTGCAGCAGCTTGGCGGTGGCGTAGCAGTCGGAGACGGCGTTGTGGCGCTGGATGTTCTCGATGCCGAAGAGGTTGAGCCAGGCATCCAGGGCCACATTGGTGTCGATGCGGTCCTGGAACAGCTCGGGCATGATCCAGGCCAGGTCCAGCCATTGCTGCTCGAACTCGATGCCCAGGTACTTCTCCATGGCCCGGGCGATCATGGAGTGATCGAACATGGCGTGGTAGGCCACCAGGGGGCATTTGCCGATGTATTCGAGGAACAGCAGCAGGGCATCCGCCGGCTCCATGCCCTCCCGCTGGGCCGAACCGCCGATGCCGTGCAGCAGGATGTTGGCGGTGTCGCTCACCACCTCCTGCTTGAGGATCACCTCGAAGGCGTCCTGAGTGTCGATGAGGCCATTGACCACGGCCACGGCACCGATGGAAATGAGCCGGTCCTTGACCATGTTGAGGCCGGAGGACTCCACGTCCACCACCACGTAGCGGGTCTGGAAATGGGAGTGGTTGAGGTCCGGGTCCGGCAGCTGCTGCCAGCGTTCCAGGCGCTCCCGCTGCTCGGGCGAGAGCACCACCTCCGGCTTCTTGCTGCGGAAGAAACGGGCCAGCCAGCTCATACCTGGTAGTCCATCTTGATGCGGCTCTGCAGCTTGCGTACCTGGCGGAAGGATTCCTTGAGGATGCGCCGGTCCAGCTCATTGAGCTTGTCCGGATGGATGCGGTTGTCACCGGCCTGGCCCGCCTCCGTCTCCAGGTGCTGATGCCGCAGGCGCAGCAGCTGGATGAAGTTGAAGGAGTCGATGATGGCGGCCATTTCCTCGCCGCTGATGCCCAGACGCTTGGCGCTGTGGCGCAGGCGCTGCACCGTGTTGCTGTTGTGGATGCCGGCGGCCAGGGCGTAGATGCGGGCGATATCCACGAACAGGCGGGCGCCGTACTTCTTCAGGTCGATGGTGCCCGGATGCTCCGGGTCCAGATCGGTGACGAAGTCCCGGATCTTGCCCAGGGGCGGCTCCACGTGCAGGGCGTTGTGGGCCATCATCTTGAGGAAGCCCGGGTTGCTGGTGGTCAGGCTCAGCATCCACTTGCGCAGCCGCTCCCCCAGGCTGGGGTTGCCGTAGAGGGTGCGGAAATCGAAGAAAATGGTGGCGTTGAGCAGGGCCGCCGGATGGGGATGGCGCACCCAGTTGGTGAACTTTTCCTCCCACTCCTCCAGGGTCAGGCACAGGTCCGGGTTGCCGGCCATGATGTTGCCGGAGCAGAGGGGGAAGCCGCACTTGTCCAGGTCGTCGTTCACGTCCCGGGCGAAGTCCAGCAGCCGCATCTTCAGCTGCTCCTTGTCCATGAAGTCCGGGCACAGGTAGATGATGCCGTTGTCCTGATCGGTACTGAAGGTCTGCTCCTCCCGGCCTTCCGAGCCGAAGGAGAGCCAGGCCCAGTCCACGCCGTAGAGGTCGTGCTTGTCCAGGTTCAGTTCCAGCACCCGGCGGGTGATGGTGTCGTTGAGGGCGGAGATGAACTGGGTCACCTGCTCCGCGCCGACGCCCTGGGCCAGCATGTTGAGGGCCAGCTGGCGTACGTCCTGGCTGGTCTGCAGCAGGGTTTCCAGGTCCGGCGCCGTCTCCACCGACTGGCGGATCTGGCGCAGGCCGACCCGCTGCAGGGTGAACAGGTCCCGCTCGGAAATGACGCCCTTGAGCCGCCCTTCCCCATCCACCACCAGCACGTGGCGGATGCCGTGCATGGCCATGGCCAGGGCCGCATCGTAGGCATAGACCGTGTCCTGCAGGGTATGGGGGTCCTTCGACATGACCTTGCTGATGGGCTCCTCCAGGGCCACGCCGGCCAGCACCACCCGGTGCAGCACGTCGCTCTGGGTGAAGATGCCCACCGGCTTGCCTTCCGCATCGGTGACGATCATGGAGCCCAGGCGCTGCTGGCCCATGGCCTCCAGCACCTGGCGCAGGGGCGTTTCCGGCTGCACCGAGACGGGTTCCCGCTTGGCCAGCAGGGACAGGGGCGTGTTGAGGGACTGCTGCTCCGCCGCCCGCTGGGCGAACTGGACCTGCAGCTGCTGCCGGGACTGGTTGAGCAGGCTGGCGATGTACTGGGTGCAGAACAGGTTGAACACCGAGCTCATGCGCATCAGCTCAAAGAAATCGTCGGCCGCCAGCTGGTAGCAGAAGACATCCTCGATGGCGGTATAGCCGTTGGTGGAGGCCCGCTGGGCGGTGACGGCGCCGATGGGGAAGCATTCCCCCGGGCCCAGGGTCATGGCGTTGTATTCGGTGACATTGACCTCGCCGGCCTGGCGCGCCACCACCTTGCCCCGCTGGATGATGTAGAAGGTGCGGGCCGCCCCCATGTCCGGAGTCAGGATGGCCGCATCCTTGTGGTAATAGGCGAGCTTGAGGCGCTCGGCGAGGAAACGCAGGGCATCCCCCTCCATGCGGTCGAAGGGCGAATGGCGCCGCAGGAACTCCATGGTGGCGGACACCAGCATCTGGGTTGCGTTTGTGGACATTTTTTATTCTCTCCCTGCGCAACGTAGCAAATGAAGAGGCCGGCGCGAACAATATCGCGCCGGCCCGAAAGCGGTCTTTATAGTCTGCCGCTTGGTACAGAGTGTCGATGGCCGGTGGATCATGCCGGCTTCACGACTGGGTGGTCTCCTCCACGCCCCTCTGTATTTCAGTTGTTTTACCGCCGGGTCGCCCCGGCGGCTGGTTGCAGGCTCAGGCGCCGGCTTGTTTCAGTTGCTCCAGGATGGCCGGGTTCTCCAGGGTGGAAACGTCCTGGGTGACTTCCTCGCCCTTGGCCAGGGAACGCAGCAGACGACGCATGATCTTGCCGGAGCGGGTCTTGGGCAGGTTCTCACCGAAGCGGATGTCCTTGGGCTTGGCGATGGGGCCGATTTCCTTGCCCACCCAGTCCTGCAGCTCCTTGATGACGCGCTTGGCATCCTCGCCGGAGGGACGGGAGCCCTTCAGCACCACGAAGGCGCAGATGGCTTCGCCGGTCAGGTCGTCGGGACGGCCCACCACGGCAGCCTCGGCCACCAGGGGGTTGGCCACCAGGGCGGATTCGATTTCCATGGTGCCCATGCGGTGACCGGAGACGTTCAGGACGTCGTCGATACGGCCGGTGATGGTGAAGTTGCCGGTCTTGGCGTTACGCACGGCACCGTCGCCGGCCAGGTACAGGCGGCCGCCCAGGTCTTCAGGGTAGTAGGACTTCTTGAAACGCTCCGGATCGCCCCAGATGGTGCGGATCATGGAGGGCCAGGGCTTTTTCACCACCAGGAAGCCGCCCTTGCCCCACTCCAGCTCGTGGCCGGTCTCATCGACGATGGCGGCCTGGATGCCGGGGAACGGCAGGGTGCAGGAACCGGGCACCAGGGGGGTGACGCCGGGCAGCGGGGTGATCATGTGGCCGCCGGTTTCGGTCTGCCAGAAGGTATCAACGATGGGGCAGCGGCCGCCGCCGATCTCGTTGTAGTACCACATCCAGGCTTCGGGGTTGATGGGCTCGCCGACGGAACCCAGCAGGCGCAGGGAAGTCAGGTCGTACTTCTTCGGCAGGTCGGCGCCGGCCTTGATCAGGGAGCGGATGGCGGTGGGCGCGGTGTAGAAGATGGAGACCTTGTGGTCCTGGATCATCTTCCAGAAGCGGCCGGCGTCCGGGAAGGTGGGCACGCCTTCGAAGACGATCTCGGTGGCGCCGCAGGCCAGGGGGCCGTAGGTGATGTAGGTGTGGCCGGTGACCCAACCGATGTCGGCGGTGCACCAGAAGACATCGTCAGGCTTGATGTCGAAGGTCCACTTCATGGTCAGGGCGGCGTGCAGCAGGTAGCCGCCGGAAGAGTGCTGGACGCCCTTGGGCTTGCCGGTGGAACCGGAGGTGTAGAGCAGGAACAGGGGATGCTCGGCCTCGACCCACTCGGGTTCGCAGATGTCGGACTGGCCGGCTTCGGCATCGGTCCACCACACGTCGCGGCCGGCCACCATGTTGCAGGCGCCGCCGGTGCGCTTGGCCACGATCACGGTCTTCACGGGGGAGTTGGCGCCGACCAGGGTCAGGGCTTCATCGACGGCGGGCTTCAGGGGGATGTTCTTGCCGCCACGGGTCTGCTCGTCGGCGGTGATGACGGCCACGGCGCCGGCATCCAGGATGCGCTCTTCCAGGGACTTGGCGGAGAAGCCGCCGAAGACCACGGAGTGGATGGCGCCGATACGGGCGCAGGCCTGCATGGCGACGATGCCCTCGATGGACATGGGCAGGTAGATGATGACGCGGTCGCCCTTCTTGATGCCCTTGGCCTTCAGCGCATTGGCGAACTTGGCGACGCGGGACAGCAGTTCCTTGTAGGTGACCTTGGAGACGGCACCGCCGTCGGCTTCGAAGATGATGGCGACCTTGTCGCCCAGGCCGGCTTCGACGTTCTTGTCCAGGCAGTTGTAGGAAACGTTCAGCTTGCCGTCGGCGAACCACTTGTAGAAGGGAGCGTTGGATTCATCCAGCACGCTGGTGAAAGGCTGCTTCCAGACCACGTGTTCCTTGGCCAGACGGCCCCAGTAACCGGTGTAGTCGGTTTCCGCTTCCTTGCACAGGGCCTCGTAAGCGGCCATGCCGGAAATCGTCGCCCGCTTCACCACTTCTTCGGAAGGGGGGAAAACACGGTTTTCAACGAGAACGGATTCGATCTGGGACATACTCATCTCCTCTGCATTGTCTGCAATAGCAAAAATTGCTGCGTCGAGAGCTAAACGCCCTCCCTTTCGGGGGCGTGAGTCGCATTTTGTTTCTGGATTTTGCGACCCGCTGGTTTTCCGTGACCTGGAGCAAATCAACTGCCCGCAAAGCCCCGTGAATGGCCGCGATTAAACCCCCCCTTTCTTACAGTGCCCTTACACCTCCTCGCTGCGCCGCAGCATAAAAGAGCACCAAAATCAGCCACCTAGGCATGCTAAAATCCGCGCTCCCAACGGTTCCAACAACCTTGCAACGCACAAAGATGAATTCCAAATTCCAAAACAATATGGAGCGCCTGATCTTCTCCAGCCGCTGGCTGCAGGCCCCCCTCTACCTCGGACTCATCGTCGCCCAGGGCATCTACGTGGTTCAGTTCATGATGGAACTGTCCCACCTGGTGGCCGACATCGCCCACCTGGACGAAGCCAAGACCATGCTCATCGTCCTCGGCCTGATCGACGTGGTGATGATCGCCAACCTGCTCATCATGGTCATCATCGGCGGCTACGAGACTTTCGTCTCCAAGCTGGACATCGAGGGTCACCCGGACCAGCCGGAATGGCTGTCCCACGTCAATGCCGGCGTCCTCAAGGTAAAGCTGGCCACGGCCCTCATCGGCATTTCCTCCATTCACCTGCTGAAGAGCTTCATCAATGCCGCCCAGCTGGACGACCGGGTCCTCGGCTGGCAGGTGGGCATCCACGCTGTATTCGTCGTTTCCGCGTTCATGATGGCCGTTACGGACAAAGTCATGAATCAGACCCTCAACCTCCAATCCAAGCACTGAGGAAACCCAGCATGAGTTCCATTCGCCAGGAAGACCTGATCCAGTCCATCGCGGACGCTTTCCAGTACATCAGCTACTACCACCCCCTGGACTACATCAAGGCCCTGGGCGAAGCCTACGAGCGTGAGGAATCCCCCGCCGCCAAGGACGCCATTGCCCAGATCCTGACCAACTCCCGCATGGCCGCCGAAGGCCACCGCCCCATCTGCCAGGACACCGGTATCGGCATGGTCTTCCTCAAGGTCGGCATGAACGTCCGCTGGGACGACGCCACCATGAGCCTGCAGGAAATGGTCAATGAAGGCGTGCGCCGCGCCTACGCCAACCCGGACAACCCCCTGCGCGCCTCCGTGCTGGCCGACCCGGCCGGCGCCCGCAAGAACACCAAGGACAACACCCCGGCCGTGGTGCACTTCGAGATCGTTCCCGGCGACCACGTGGAAGTGATCTGCGCCGCCAAGGGCGGCGGCTCCGAAGCCAAGTCCAAGTTCGCCATGCTCAACCCCTCCGACGACCTGGTGGACTGGGTCCTCAAGAAGATCCCCGAGATGGGCGCCGGCTGGTGTCCTCCCGGCATCATCGGCATCGGCATCGGCGGCACTCCCGAAAAGGCCATGCTGCTGGCCAAGGAATCCATCATGGCCCCGGTGGACATCCATGATCTGCAGGACAAGGCCAAGAGCGGCGCCAAGCTGACCCGGGCCGAAGAACTGCGCCTGGAGCTGTACGAGAAGGTAAACGCCCTGGGCGTCGGCGCCCAGGGCCTGGGCGGCCTCACCACCGTGCTCGACGTCAAGGTGCTGGACTACCCCTGCCACGCCGCCAACCTGCCCGTGGCCCTGGTGCCCAACTGCGCCGCCACCCGCCACTGCCACTTCCACCTGGATGGTTCCGGCCCCGCCAAGATCGAGCCGCCCAAGCTGGAAGACTGGCCTGCCGTGACCTGGACCCCGGACCTGAAGGCCGCCACCCAGGTCAATCTGGATACCCTGACCAAGGAAGAAGTGGCCTCCTGGAAGCCGGGCCAGAAGCTGCTGCTCAACGGCAAGATGCTGACCGGCCGCGATGCCGCCCACAAGCGCATCGCCGACATGCTGGCCAAGGGCGAGAAGCTGCCGGTGGACTTCACCAACCGGGTCATCTACTACGTGGGCCCCGTGGACCCGGTGCGCGACGAAGTGGTCGGCCCCGCCGGCCCCACCACCGCCACCCGCATGGACAAGTTCACCCGCATGATGCTCGAGAAGACCGGCCTCATCTCCATGATCGGCAAGTCCGAGCGCGGCCCCGTTGCCATCGAGGCCATCAAGGACAACAAGTCCGCCTACCTGATGGCCGTGGGCGGTGCCGCCTACCTGGTGGCCAAGGCCATCAAGAGCGCCAAGGTGGTGGGCTTTGCCGACCTGGGCATGGAAGCCATCTACGAGTTCGAGGTGCAGAACATGCCCGTCACCGTGGCCGTGGATTCCTCCGGCACCAGCGTGCATGAGACCGGCCCCAAGGAATGGCAGGTCAAGATCGGCAAGATCCCGGTCAAAGCCTAAGCTCTCCGCTCAAGACCACCGACCGCCATGTGGCGTCGTCTACGCATCGCCGTACTGCTGCTGGTACTGGCGTCGGTGGCCTTTTCCGCCTGGCATGCCAAGGCCAACGCCACGGCATGGAAAGGCACTCTGCGCGTCGCCGTCTATCCCCTGGCGGCCGACGACAGTGCCGCCACCCGGCGCTATCTCCAGCGCCTCGGTGAGGACAGTTTCCAGCCCATCAGCGATTACCTGAACAGCGAAGCGGCGCGCCACGGCGTCACCACCCTGCGTCCGGTGGACATCACCCTGGGCGGGGAAATCCGCCAGCTGCCGCCGCCCCGCCCCCAGGGCGGCAGCGTGCTCGACAGCATCCTGTGGAGCCTGCAGCTGCGCTACTGGGCCTGGAAACAATCGCCGCCCACCAGCCCCAAGCCCCAGGTGCGCCTCTACCTGCTCTATCACGATCCGGCCCTGAACCCCCGGGTGCCCCATTCCAGCGGCCTGGAGAAGGGCATGCTGGGCGTCGTGCATCTCTTCGCCGACCCGCGCCAGACGGCGCAGAACCACGTCGTCGCCGCCCACGAGCTGCTGCATACCCTGGGCGCCAGCGACAAGTACGACATGGCCACCGGCCTGCCCCTGCACCCCGACGGCTATGCCGCGCCGTTCCAGGAGCCGCGCTATCCCCAGAGCGAAGCCGAACTGATGGCCGGCCGCCTCCCCCTCGGCCCCGACCGGGCCCGCATTCCCGACTCCCTGGACGAAACCCTGGTCGGCCCTGCCAGCGCCCGGGAAATCGGCTGGCGCCGATAGCCCTCCCCTTTTTGCGGAAACATCCCATGCCCATCGAACGCTTCGGCACCACGCCCCGCTACTCCGACGTGGTGATCCACAACGACACCATCTACCTGGTGGAAGTGGCCCAGACCCTGGAGGCCGATGCCGCCACCCAGACCCGGGAAATCCTGGCCAGCATCGAGCAGTTGCTGGCCAGGGCCGGCAGCGACAAGAGCCGCCTGCTGCAGGTCACCATCTATCTGGCCGACATGGCCGACTACGATGCCATGAACGAGGTCTGGGATGCCTGGCTGCCCGCCGGCAGTGCCCCTTCCCGGGCCTGCGTCCAGGCCCGCCTGGCCAAGCCCGGTTATAAAGTGGAACTGGTGGTGGTCGCGGCGCGGTAAAATCCCCCGCCATGATCGGCATCTTCGACAGCGGTATCGGCGGCCTCTCGGTCCTGGCCGCCATCGCCCGCAGCCTGCCCACGGCAGACCTCACCTACCTGGCGGATACCGCCCACGTGCCCTACGGGCCGCGCAGCGACGCCTTCATCCAGGGCCGGGTGCTGGCCATCGGCCACCATCTGGCGGAACAGGACTGCGGCCTCATCGTCGTCGCCTGCAACACCGCCACCGCCGCTGCCGTGCAGATGCTGCGCGCCGCCCTGCCCCACATCCCGGTGGTCGGCGTCGAGCCCGGGGTCAAGCCGGCGGCCAAGGCCAGCCGCAGCCGCCGCATCGCCGTCCTCGCCACCGAATCCACCGCCCGCAGCGAACGCCTGGCCCGCCTCATCCGGGACCATGCCGACGGCGTGGACGTGCTGGTGGAGCCCTGCCCCGGCTGGGCCACCCGGGTCGAGAGCCGGGACCTGCAGACCCCCGAATTCGTCGCCGAAGTCCGCCTCAAGATGCAGCGGCTGCTGGATGCCGGCGCCGATCAGCTGGTCCTGGGCTGTACCCACTATTCCTTCCTCACCCCCCTGCTGGCGCCCCTGGTGGCTGGCCGCGCCCAGCTGGTGGACGTGGCCGAGGCGGTGGCCCGCCAGGCCCAGCGCCTGGCCGGCGCTTCGGCCCAGGGCCAGGGCCGGCTGCTGTTGCAGGCCACGGCCCGGCCGGAACAGCTGCACGCCAGTCTGGCCGGACTGGGCCTGGGCTGGCTGGCCGAACGCTGCCGCGGCGAGGAACTGCTGGCCCGGGTCTGAGCTCCGTCGGCCCCTGGCGGCCTTGACCCGCTCCCGGGTTTGCTCCAACAATGGACAAAAAACCACGGAGCTCCAATATGGCCGATACCCCCCTCTCCCCCGACAGCAGCGTTCCCGACTTCTCCCTGCCGGCCACCGGCACCAGCCCCTTCACCCTCTCCGCCCACGCCGGCAAGACCGTCGTCCTCTACTTCTACCCCAAGGACAGCACCCCCGGCTGTACCACCGAAGCCCAGCAGTTCCGCGACCTGCACCCGCAATTCGTCGCCGCCGGCGCCCTGGTCCTCGGGGTGTCCCGGGATTCCCTCAAGTCCCACGAAAATTTCCGTACCAAGCAGAACCTGCCCTTCGACCTGATCTCCGATCCGGACGAAACCCTGTGTTCCCTGTTCGGTGTCATGAAATTGAAAAACATGTATGGGAAACAGGTAAGGGGCATCGAGCGCAGCACCTTCGTCATCGACGGCAAAGGCAAGCTGCGCAAGGAATGGCGCGGGGTGAAGGTGCCCGGCCACGCCCAGGAAGTACTCGATTTCGTCACATCCCTCTGACCCTCGACCGACAGGACGCCCCATGGCCCGCAAACCCGCCGCGAGCAGCAAAACGGTAGCTTCCTCTTCCTCCACCGCCTCTTCCCGCTGCAAGATTTTCGTCCTCGACACCAACGTGCTGATGCACGATCCCACCAGCCTCTTCCGCTTCGAGGAACACGACGTGTTCCTGCCGATGATGGTGCTGGAGGAACTGGACAACAACAAGAAGGGCATGTCGGAAATCTCCCGCAATGCCCGCCAGGCCAGCCGTACCCTGGACGACATCCTGGCCCACGCCGGCGACGAGATCGAGGGCGGCATTTCCCTGGAAACCCCGTCCAGCAAGCTGGCCACCGGCCACCTGTTCCTGCAGACCGAGGCCATCAGTTCCGAACTGCCCCAGGCCCTGCCCACCTCCAAGTACGACAACCAGATCCTGGCCGTCGTCTTCCACCTGCAGCGCCGCTACCCCAAGCGTTCGGTGATCCTGGTGTCGAAAGACATCAACATGCGCATCAAGGCCCGCACCCTGGGTCTGGCCGCCGAGGACTACTTCAACGACAAGGTCCTGGAAGACACTGACCTGCTGTACACCGGCGTGCGGGAACTGCCGGCGGACTTTTGGGACAAGCACGGCCAGGGCATGGAGTCGGGCAAGCGGGAAGGCCGCACCTACTACCGCATCAAGGGGCCCCTCTGCTCCCACCTGCTGGTCAACGAATTCGTCTATCAGGAAGGCCCCCAGCCGCTCTATGCCCTGGTGCGCAACGTTTCCGGCAAGAGCGCCGAGCTGGAAACCCTGATCGACTTCACCCACCCCAAGAACAACGTCTGGGGCATCACCGCCCGCAACCGGGAACAGAACTTTGCCCTCAACCTGCTGATGGACCCGGAGGTGGATTTCATCACCCTGCTGGGCCAGGCCGGCACCGGCAAGACCCTGCTGACCCTGGCCGCGGGCCTGACCCAGGTGCTGGAGACCAAGCAGTACTCGGAGATCATCATGACCCGGGTGACGGTGCCGGTAGGCGAGGACATCGGCTTCCTGCCCGGCACCGAGGAGGAGAAGATGGCCCCCTGGATGGGCGCCCTGGAGGACAACCTGGACGTGCTCAACAAGACCGACGACGAGGCCGGGGACTGGGGCCGGGCCGCCACCCGGGACCTGATCCGCAGCCGCATCAAGGTCAAGTCCCTCAACTTCATGCGGGGCCGCACCTTCATCAACAAGTACCTGATCATCGACGAGGCCCAGAACCTGACGCCGAAGCAGATGAAGACCCTCATCACCCGGGCCGGCCCGGGCACCAAGGTGGTCTGCCTGGGCAACATCGCCCAGATCGACACGCCCTACCTGACCGAGGGTTCCTCCGGTCTTACCTACGTGGTGGACCGCTTCAAGGGCTGGACCCACTCCGGCCACATCACCCTGCAACGGGGCGAGCGTTCCCGCTTGGCTGACCACGCGGCCGAAGTGCTATAATTTTTCCACGTTTTCATCCCCCTAAAGCCGCACCTGGTGCGGCTTTAGTTTTTCCGGAGGACCGAGCATGAAGCGCCGTGCCTTTCTTGCGCTTGCCGGCGGCCTTGCCGTCGCTCCCGGTAGCGTCCTCGCTGCCAAGAAAACCAATACCAATACAAGTTCCAAGCCCGCCGCCAAGGCGACGGCCAAGAAGCCGGCCGGCAAGGCCGGCGCCAAGGCGGCTCCGGCCAAAAGCAACGCCCGGGGCAATACCGCCAACCTGCGTCCCTCCGCCCCCAACCAGCCGCCCGCCGGCCACGTCACCGGCATGCGCCCGGCCCCCCTGCCCCGTCCGCGCCAGCAGTCCTGGCGCCATTACGACCTGGTGGTCAAGGTCACCGCGCCGGACAGCGGCCAGCCCCTGCGGGCCTGGATTCCCGTACCTTCGGAAAACGACTGGCAGCGGGTGGAAGACCTGGACTGGCAGGGCAACTACGGCAAGGCCGGCCTGCGCCGGGACGGGGACAGCGGCCTGCTGACCTTCTTCGCCGAATGGCCCGCCGGCACCCGGGCTCCGACCCTGGAACTGAAGCTGCGCCTGGGCACCCGCCAGCGCCTGTTCGACATCACCCGCCGCGGCGCCACGCCGGAGACGGAGGAAGTGCTCAACCAGAACCTGCAGAGCCTGGGCCCCTGGCCCCAGGACGTGCTGGCCGAGCTGGCCGAACGCATCACCGGCCGCATCCGGGAACCCATGCCCCAGGCCCTGGCCATCTACGACTGGGTGGTGGATCACGGCATCAGCTGCAGCGGCGCCCCCGAGTCCATCCAGGCCGCCCTCTGCGCCCGCAACGACGGCGGTGCCGGCCTGGCCGGCATCTTCGTCGCCCTGTGCCGGGCCTGCGGCATTCCCGCCCGCCGGGTCAGCGGCCAGCGCCTCGGCCCTTCCCGCCAGTCCCCCAGCCTGGGCGCCAGCGGCGACGTTTCCACCGCCCAGCACTGGCGCGCCGAATTCCACGCCCCCTTCTACGGCTGGGTGCCGGTGGACCCGGCCGATGCGGCCCTGGCCCAGCGCCAGGACGGGGACAGCGGCGCCCTGCGCAAGCGTCTCTTCGGCTTCTGGGAAATGAACTGGGCCGCCTACAGCAGTGCCGACGGGGTGCATCTGCCCCAGGGCCCCGGCGAATCCCTGCCGGTGGTGGACCGGCCCCTGCTGGCCCAGGTGGAGCGGGACGGCAGCGTGCGCCTGCTGGGCCGCCAGGGCGGCATCAGCCTGGAAGCCCGTCCCAGCGAGGGCTAGTCCCGGCAGACGCTTCCCTCCCACCAGGGGAAGCCATGGAAGGCAATAAGGACGCCATTCTCCAGGCACATGCGGCGGAGAATGGCGTCTTTCCTTTATTTACGGGCACATAGACGAAACAACGCCGCCCCCATTGTCCCCCGGGGAGGCAGCGGAGCGGCCCGCCGTCCCGGCGCGGCCTTCCCTTCAGTAGATGCCGAGGGCCAGGCCCGCAGCCAGGGCGGCGCCCACTTCGGCGCAGCGCTCCAGATCGTCCGCCGCCAGAATCTTGGGAGCCAGGATGGCCTCCGGCGTCTGGGCCCGGGTGCACACGATGAGGGGCTCGGCCACCGCCTTGAGGCGCCAGCCGGTGGCGATGCGCGCCACCTGACGGGCCGCCCCCTGGCCGTCGCTGCCGGCGCACACAAGGACGGCGTAGGGACGGCCGTTGAGGCGATCCAGGACGGGGTAGTAGCTGCGGTCGAAGAAATCCTTGAGACGGCCGGCCATGGCCCCCAGGTATTCCGGCGTGACGAAGAGATAGGCATCGGCCGCCAGCAGGTCCGCCGGGCCGACGCTGTCGGCATGGCACAGGCGCACCGTCACCAGCGGCTCGTCGCCGGCGCCCCGGGCGGCGGCCTCGGCCATGGCGGCGGCGCCGCCGGTCTGGGAGTGGAAGACGACGAGCAGGGTCTTCACGCCACGAGGCCCGCCAGGATCAGTACTCGGGACCCCGGCTGCCCTGGAAGGCGCAGTTCTCGAAGCGGGTGTATTCGCCGAGGAAGGTGAGGTGCACCGTGCCGGTGGGGCCGTTACGCTGCTTGCCGATGATGACTTCGGCCTGGCCCGGATACTGGCTCTTTTCCTTGTTGTAGTAGTCGTCCCGGTACATCATCATGATCACGTCCGCATCCTGTTCGATGGCGCCGGATTCGCGCAAGTCGGACATCATGGGGCGCTTGTCGGTCCGCTCTTCCACCTTCCGCGACAGCTGGGACAGGGCGATCACCGGCACCGACAGTTCCTTGGCCAGGGACTTCAGGGCCCGGGAGATTTCCGACACTTCCGTGGCCCGGTTCTCGCCGCCGCCGGCCTTGGCGGAGACCATCAGCTGCAGGTAGTCGATCACGATCAGGCCCAGCTTGCCGCCGTACTGGCGCGCCAGGCGCCGGGCCCGGGCCCGCAGGTCCAAGGGGTTGAGGCCGCCGGTCTCGTCGATGTAGAGGGGCTTCTCGTGCATCTTGCCGAGGGCCATGGAGAGGCGGGACCACTCCTCGTCGTTGAGGCGGCCGGTACGCAGGCGGTGGGAATCGAGGCGCCCGAGGGACGCCACCATCCGCATGGCCAGCTGGGCGCCGCCCATTTCCATGGAGAACACGCCCACCGGCAGGCCCTGCTCCACCGCCACGTATTCGGCGATGTTGAGGGCGAAGGCGGTCTTGCCCATGGAGGGGCGGCCGGCGACGATGATGAGGTCGCCGGGCTGCAGGCCGGAGGTCTTGGAATCCAGGTCGATGAAGCCGGTGGGCACGCCGGTGACGTCGGAGGGATTGTCCCGGTCATGCAGTTCCTCGATCTTCTGCACCACCTCGTTGAGCAGGGGGTTGATGTGCACGAAACCCTGCTGGGAATGGGCGCCCTTTTCCGCGATTTCGAAAACCCGGGTCTCGGCTTCGTCGAGCAGGGTCTTGGCGTCCCGCCCCAGGGGGTTGAGGGCGCTGGAGGCGATCTCGTCGCCGGCCGTCACCAGCTGGCGCAGGATGGCCCGCTCCCGCACGATTTCGGCGTAGCGGCGGATGTTGGAGGCCGACGGCGTATTGGCCGCCAGTTCGCCCAGATAGGCCAGGCCGCCGGTATGTTCGGTCTCGCCGGCCGCATCCAGGGCCTCGGACACCGTCACCACGTCCGCCGGCTTGCCCAGGGAGAGCAGGCGCTGGATCTGGCGGAAAATGCGCCGGTGTTCGTCCCGGTAGAAGTCGCCCTCGGCGACCATGTCGCCCACCTTGTCCCAGGCCTGGTTGTCCAGCAGCAGGCCGCCCAGCAGGGACTGTTCGGCCTCCAGGGAATTGGGCGGCACCCGCAACTGGGCCAGGGCCGGATCGATGGGGGAATCGGAAGGGTCGGAGCGGGAGAAACGACGGGGCTTGTTCATGGCGAGGTCAATGTCGAGGAAGGGCAATTCTACTCTGCCGCCGCCCATTGGGGCCCGTTGCAACGACGGCAGAAAAGAAAAAGGCCTTACAGGATCAACCTGCAAGGCCTTTGCGCAAGACGCCCCGCAGGGCGCTTGTGGCTTAGTGCTCGCCGAGGACGGAGACGGTGATCTGGGCGATCACGTCGGTGTGCAGGGCGATATCGATGGGGTAGTCACCGATGGCCTTCAGGTGGCCGTTGGGCATGCGGATGGCAGCCTTCTCGACCTTCTGACCCTGGGCTTCCAGGGCTTCGGCGATGTCGAAGTTGGACACGGAACCGAACAGACGGCCGTCCATACCGGCCTTGCGGCTGATCTGGACCATCAGGCCGTTCAGTTGACCGGCTTGGGCTTCGGCGGCGGCCAGCTTGTCGGCCTGGGCCTTTTCCAGCTCGGCGCGCTTGACTTCGAACTCAGCCAGGGCGGCGGGGGTGGCACGCTTGGCCTTGCGCTGGGGGATCAGGTAGTTACGGGCGTAGCCGTCCTTGACCTTGACCACGTCGCCCAGGTTACCCAGGTTAACAACCTTTTCCAGAAGAATGATTTGCATGTTTCTCTCTCCCGATTAAACGTGGTTGTCGGTGTAGGGCAGCAGGGCCAGGTAGCGGGCGCGCTTGACGGCGACGCCCAGCTGGCGCTGGTAGTGGGCCTTGGTGCCGGTCAGGCGGGCCGGCATGATCTTGGCGTTTTCAGCGATGAAGTCCTTCAGCAGGTCCACGTCCTTGTAGTCGATCTCGACGATCTTCTCGGCAGTGAAGCGGCAGAACTTGCGGCGCTTGAACATGCCGCCACCGCGGCGCTTTTTCTTGTCATCGTCCTTCTTCTTGAAAAACGGTCGAGCCATTTTCATTTCCTTCCAAAAATTCGATTCGTTCTACGTGCAACATGGGCTGCCGGCTGTTCTTGCTCTTCAGGGCGAGAAACCCTTCGAGTCTTACCGCCTTGCCGGGCCCGGCATCCTGCAGCCATTTGGCTGTGGTTCCCAGGGCAACGACGTTGACTTCACATTCGACCTTGCGGGGGTGGCCGGCTTCGATCATTTCTGATTCGTGGCGCAGGCGCCCTTCGCTCACCGGCACGCCGGCGGGGGTGTAACGCAAGGGTTTGTGTTCGATCAGCGTCCCGGTGATGACAACGCGGTTTTCAGTCAGCTTCGCAGCAGCCAACGATTAATTAGGCAGCCGGGGCCGCTTCGGCGGCAGCGGCTTCAGCCTTGCCTTCGAGCAGGGACTTGGACTTCTCTTCCTTCATCATGGGGGAAGGAGTGGTCACGGCAGCCTTGGTCTTGACGGTGAGGTGACGCAGCACGGCGTCGTTGAACTTGAAGGAGTGCTCCAGTTCGTTCAGGGTCTCGCCGTCGCACTCGATGTTCATCAGCACGTAGTGGGCCTTGTGAACCTTCTGGATCGGGTAGGCCAGCTGACGACGGCCCCAGTCTTCCAGACGGTGGATCACGCCGCTGCGGGTGGTCACGATCGAACGGTAACGTTCGACCATGGCCGGAACCTGCTCGCTCTGGTCCGGATGGACGATAAATACGATTTCGTAATGGCGCATGTATTCTCCTTTTGGCTAACAGCCCTCCGCCATGCGTTCGCAGGTAGGGCAAGGTTGGAAAGCCGGCGAGTATAACGCGGTTTTCCAAGGAAAATCAAGGAAAACCGCGAACCCGGGAGAATCGGCGGCGACAGCTCAGAGCTGGTACTCGTCCTCGCCCCGGCCGGCGCCGCCGGAAAGGGCGCCTTCCATGGACTTTTCCACCGCCTTGCGCGTCAGGTGCGGCGCAAACAACTCAATGAAATCGTATTCATAGCGGCGCAGATAGGTTCCCCGGCGCAGGGCCAGGCGGGTGGTGTTGGATTCGAACAGATGGCCCGCATCCAGGGCCACCAGGCCGTTCTGCCGGCCGTCCCGCTCCGGGTCGAAGGCGATGCGGGCGATGATGCCCAGGCCCAGACCCAGGGTGACGTAGGTCTTGATCACGTCCGCGTCGATGGCGGAGAGAACCACATTGGGCGTCAGGCCGTGGCGCTCGAAAGCGCTGCTGATGCGACCGCCGCCGGTGAAGGCCGGATCGTAGGTGATGAGGGGAAAGCGGGCCAGCACCGAGAGGGACAGGGGCCCCTGCTCCAGGATGGGGTGGCCGGCCGGGGCGATGACGCAGTGGGACCACTGGTAGCAGGGCATGGTCACCAGGTTGGGCACATGGTCCAGGGCCTCGGTGGCAATGGCGATGTCAGCCTCGCCGTTGGCCGCCCACTCGGCGATCTGGGTCGGGCTGCCCTGGTGCAGGTTGAGGCGCACCCGGGGATAGCGCTCGGTGAAGCGCTTCACCACTTGCGGCAGAGCGTAGCGGGCCTGGGTGTGGGTGGTGGCGATGACCAGGCTGCCGGAATCGCCGCCGGCGTATTCCTCGCCCACCCGCTTGAGGTTTTCCGCCTCCCGCAGGATGCGGTTGGATATTTCCAGCACCGCCTTGCCCGGCTCGGTGATGCCGGTGAGGCGCTTGCCGCTGCGCTCGAAGACGATGATGCCCAGTTCGTCCTCCAGCATCTTGATCTGTTTGGAGACTCCGGGCTGGGAGGTGTAGAGTGCTTCCGCCGCCTCGGAAACATTCAGTCCGCGGCGGGAAACCTCGACCAGATAACGCAGTTGCTGCAGCTTCATGACATAGCCTGCTAATAACTTTAGGTTATATCAATGTAGCACGATATTCTTTTGAGGCCAATAAACGGCTGTTACGATGCGCCCCACTTCACGACAAGGCGCACCATGGACTGGCTGTATACCCTCTCTGGATTCGTAGTCGGCGCCATCGTCGGTTTGACGGGCGTCGGCGGCGGTTCCCTCATGACTCCCCTGCTGGTGCTCCTGTTCGGCATCCACCCGGCCACCGCCGTCGGCACCGACCTGCTTTACGCCGCCGTGACCAAGGCCGGCGGCACCGTAGTGCATTCGCGCAAGGGTCATGTGGAATGGCGCATCGTCGGCCTGCTGGCTGCCGGCAGCATGCCCGCCACCGCCGTCACCCTCTACATCCTGGCCCACCTGCCCAAGCAGGGGCCGGAAACCACTGGCCTGATCTCCCTCTGCCTGGGCATCGCCCTGCTGCTCACCGCCTGTGCCATCATTTTCCGCAAGAAGCTGCAGTCCTACGCCTTGAGCCACGAAACTTCCTTCGTGCAACGGCATCAGACGCCTATCACCATCGCGGTGGGCGCCACCCTGGGGGTGCTAGTGTCCATTTCCTCCGTCGGCGCCGGCGCCCTGGGCGTGGCCGCCCTGTTCTTCCTCTACCCCAAGCTGCCCGCCGTGCGTATCGTCGGCAGCGACGTGGCCCACGCCGTGCCCCTAACCCTGGTGGCAGGCACCGGCCACTGGCTCATGGGCAGCGTGGACTGGCAGCTGCTGACGGCCCTGCTGATCGGCTCCCTGCCCGGCATCTGGGTCGGCAGCCACATTTCGGCCAAAGTACCGGATAAAATCCTGCGCCCCATCCTGGCCACCATGCTGGTGCTGATCGGCGCCAAACTCATTGCCCACTAAGACTCTTTCGCCCGAGGCCCTACGATGTACCGTTACGACAATTATGACCACGCCCTCGTCCAGGAACGGGTAGCCCAATTCCGGGACCAGGTGCGCCGCTGGAAGGCCGGTGAACTCTCGGACGAGGAGTTCCGCCCCCTGCGCCTGCAGAACGGCCTCTACATCCAGCGCCATGCGCCCATGTTCCGCGTCGCCGTGCCCTACGGCATGCTGTCGAGCGCCCAGCTGCGCCGCCTGGCAAAAATCGCCCGGGACTACGACAAGGGCTACGGCCACTTCACCACCCGCCACAACCTGCAGTTCAACTGGATTCCCCTGGAGCGGGTGCCCGACGCCCTGGCGGAACTGGCGGAAGTGGAAATGCATGCCATCCAGACTTCCGGCAACTGCATCCGCAACGTCACCACGGACCAGTTCGCCGGCGTCGCCGCCGATGAAATCCTGGATCCCCGGCCCCTGTGCGAACTGCTGCGCCAGTGGAGCACCTTCCACCCGGAATTCGCCTTCCTGCCGCGCAAGTTCAAGATCGCCGTGAATGGCGCCCTGGAAGACCGGGCCCTGACCTGGTTCCACGACATCGGCCTGCACATCCGCAAGAACGAGGCGGGTGAAGTGGGCTTCCGCGTCATCGTCGGCGGCGGCCTGGGGCGCACCCCCATCCGCGGCCAGGTGGTGCGCGAGTTCCTGCCCTGGCAGGACATCCTCACCTACAACGAAGCCATCCTGCGGGTCTACAACCGCTACGGCCGCCGCGACAACGCCTACAAGGCCCGCATCAAGATCCTGGTGCAGGCCCTGGGGGTGGAAAAATTCGCCGAGCAGGTGGAAGCCGAATGGGCCCACCTCAAGGGCGGCCCGGCCACCATCACCCAGGCCGAATACGACCGGGTGGCGGCCTTCTTCAATCCTCCTGCCTACGCGCAGCTGCCGGCCATCGACGACGGTTTCGTCCAGGCCCAGGCCGAGCAGCCCGCCTTCGCCCGCTGGGTGGAGCGCAATGTGCGGCCCCACCGGGTGCCGGGCTACGCCGCCGTCACCCTTTCCCTGAAGAAGCCGGGCACCGCCCCGGGCGACGTCAGCGATGTGCAGATGGACCGGGTGGCCGATCTGGCCGACCGCTACAGCTTCGGCGAGGTGCGTGTCACCCACGAGCAGAACCTGGTGCTGGCCGACGTGCGCCAGGACGAGCTGCAGGCCCTGTGGCAGGACGCCAAGGCCGCCGCCCTGGCCACGCCCAACATCGGCCTCATCACGGACATGATCTGCTGCCCCGGCGGCGATTTCTGCGACCTGGCCAACGCCAAGTCCATCCCCATCGCCAACGCCATCCAGGCCAAGTTCGAAGACCTGGACTACCTCTACGACATCGGCGACATCGAGCTCAACATCTCCGGCTGCATGAACTCCTGCGGCCACCACCACGTGGGCCACATCGGCGTGCTGGGCGTGGATAAGGGCAACGAGGAGTGGTACCAGATCACCCTGGGCGGCCGTCAGGGCAACAACGCCCACCTGGGCAAGGTCATCGGCCCCTCCTTCCCCGCCGACGAAGTGGCCGGCGTGGTGGAAAAGCTGATCCGGGTCTACCTGGACAACCGCCACGAGGATGAGCTGTTCATCGACACCCTGGACCGCCTGGGCGTGGAGCCCTTCAAGGACAAGGTGTACGGCGACCGCCTCAAGGGCAAGAAAGCCGCCTGACCCATCGACACGGAATAAAGGAACGACCATGACCCGCATCATCAAGAACCGCGCCGTCGTTGAAGACAGCTGGAGCGTGCTGCGCCTGGCCGAAGGCGAGACGGCCGACACCATTGACCTGCCCCAGGGCCCGGTACTGGTGCCCCTCTCCGTCTGGCATGCCCGGAAATCCGCGCTGCTGGCCGCTTCCAGCCCCGCCGCCCCGGTGGGCGTGTGGCTGGCCGCCGGCGAAGGTCCCGAAAGCCTGGCCGACGACCTGGCCCAGCTGTCCGTGATCGCCGTGGATTTCCCCAAATTCACCGACGGCCGCGGCTACTCCGCCGCCCGCCTGCTGCGGGAACGCTACGGCTACCAGGGCGAGATCCGCGCCATCGGCGACGTGCTGCCGGACCAGCTGTTCCTCATGGCCCGCTGCGGCATCGACGCCTTCGCCCTGCGCGCCGACAAGGACGCGGACAAGGCCCTGGCCCTCTTCGACACCTTCAAGACCCCCTACCAGGCCGCGGTGGACCAGCCCCAGCCCCTCTTCCGCCGGAGGGCCGCATGAGCGTCATTCCCGCCCAGTTCCGCGTCTCCGACGAGCTGCGAGCCGCCACCGCAGCCAAGGCGGAAGCCGCCAAGACCCTGCTGGCCCAGATCGCCCGGGACTTCTCCCCGGCCACCTTCGCCAACAGCCTGGGGGCCGAGGACATGGTGCTGACCGACCTCATCGTCAAGGCGGGCCTGCCCATCGAAATCTTCTCCCTGGATACGGGCCGCCTGCCCCTGGAAACCTACGACCTGATGGCCGCCGTGCAACAGCACTACGGCCTCAAGCTCAAGGTTTTCTACCCCCGCCACGACCTCACCGAGGAATACGTGCGGGCCAACGGCATCAACGCCTTTTACGAATCCATCGAACTGCGCAAGGGCTGTTGCTACGTGCGCAAGGTGGAGCCCCTGCAGCGGGCCCTGGCCGGCAAGCAGGCCTGGATCACCGGCATGCGCGCCCAGCAGGCCGCCACCCGGGACGGCCTGGCGGTGCGCCTGTTCGACGAAGCCAACGGCCTGGAGAAGTTCAACCCCCTGGCCGACTGGAGCGAGAAGGAAGTGTGGGCCTATCTGCTGGATAATGGCGTGCCCTACAACAAGCTGCACGACCAGTTCTACCCCAGCATCGGCTGCGCCCCCTGTACCCGCTCCGTCACCCCCGGCGAAGACATCCGCTCCGGCCGCTGGTGGTGGGAAAATCCTGAAACGAAGGAGTGTGGCTTGCACAAGAAGTAAGTTGAAGGATTTCGTCGTAGGCTAACTTTGCAAAAGTTAAGGTGCGCTAGCACCGGCCGAAGACACAATCCCGAGACCAAGGAATGCGGGCTGCACAAGAAGTAGGCCTCGCCTGCAAGCTCCGCCGATCTTAGAAAACGTTGCGACCCGGTACTGAAAAATGACCACTCTGACCAAGCAAACCCTCTCCCACCTCGACTGGCTCGAGGCGGAGGCCATTCACATCATGCGTGAAGTGGCCGGCCAGTGCGCCAACCCGGTGCTGCTCTTCTCCGGCGGCAAGGACTCCATCTGCATGCTGCGCATCGCCGAAAAGGCCTTCCGCCCAGGCCGCTTCCCCTTCCCCCTGATGCACATCGACACCGGCCACAACTACCAGGAAGTGGTGGAATTCCGCGACAAGCGGGCCGCCGAGCTGGGCGAGCGCCTCATCGTGCGTTCCGTGGAAGACTCCATGAAGCGCGGCACCGTGGTGCTCAAGCACGAGGGCGAATCCCGCAATAAGCACCAGTCCGTGACCCTGCTCGAAGCCATTGAGGAATTCGGTTTCGACTGCTGCATCGGCGGCGCCCGCCGGGACGAAGAAAAGGCCCGGGCCAAGGAGCGCATCATGAGCTTCCGCGACGAGTTCGGCCAATGGGACCCGAAGAACCAGCGCCCCGAGCTGTGGAACCTCTACAACGCCCGGGCCCACAAGGGCGAGAACATCCGCGCCTTCCCCATCTCCAACTGGACGGAAATGGACGTCTGGCAGTACATCGAGCGGGAAGGCCTGGAGCTGCCCTCCATCTACTTCGCCCACACCCGCCCGGTGGTGATGCGCCAGGGCGCCATCGTCCCGGTCAATGTGCCCCTGGTTTCCGGCGAGCTGACCAACCTGCCCAAGGCCGGCGAGGAAATCATCGACCTGCAGGTACGCTTCCGCACCGTGGGCGATATCTCCTGCACCGCCCCGGTCGAATCCGACGCCGACACGGTGGAGAAGATCGTTCTCGAAACCGCCACCACCACCATCACCGAACGGGGCGCCACCCGTCTGGACGACCAGACCAGCGAGGCCTCCATGGAACAGCGTAAGAAGGAAGGGTATTTCTGATGTCCGCCCCCGAAAAAATTGAAGATCACGGCCTGCTGCGCTTCCTCACCTGCGGCAGCGTGGACGACGGCAAGAGCACCCTGATCGGGCGCCTGCTGTTCGACACCAAGACCATCCTGGCCGACACCCTCTCCGCCATCGAGCGCACTTCCCAGAAGCGCGGCATGGAAGCGGTGGACCTCTCCCTGCTCACCGACGGCCTGCAGGCCGAGCGGGAACAGGGCATCACCATCGACGTGGCCTACCGCTACTTCAGCACCGGCACCCGCAAGTACATCATCGCCGACGCCCCAGGCCACGAGCAGTACACCCGCAACATGGTGACCGCCGCCTCCACCGCCAACCTGGCCATCATCCTGGTGGATGCGCGCAAGGGCGTGCTGACCCAGACCCGGCGCCACTCCTACCTGGCCCACCTGGTGAACATTCCACACCTGCTGGTGGCGGTGAACAAGATGGATCTGGTCAATTACGACCAGGCCGTGTTCGAGAAGATCAAGGCCGACTACCTGGCCTTCGCCGCCCAGCTGGGCATCGAGGACGTGCGCTTCATCCCCCTCTCCGCCCTCAACGGCGACATGGTGGTGGACCGGGGAGAATCCCTTTCCTGGTACAAGGGCCCGACCCTGCTGGAAATCCTGGAGGCCGCTCCCGGCGCCCACAGCGAGCAGGCCGAAGCCTTCCGCTTCCCGGTGCAGTTCGTCTGCCGCCCCCAGGATTCTGCCAATCCGGAACTGCACGACTACCGGGGCTTTATGGGCCGGGTCGAATCCGGCGAGCTGGCTGTCGGTGAAGCGGTCACCGTGCTGCCTTCCGGCCGGGAAACCAGGGTCAAGGACATCCAGATCGGCGGCCAGAGCATTCCCGCGGCCGTTTCCGAGCAATCCGTGACCCTGCTGCTGGAAGACGAGATTGACATTTCCCGGGGCGACATGATCGTGCGCAGCGCGGCCCAGCCCCAGGTGGTGAAGCAGATCGACACCACCGTCTGCTGGCTGGCGGAAACGCCCCTGGACCGGGCCCGCACCTACCTGATCCGCCACACCACCCGGGAAGTGAAGGCCAAGGTGGCCAGCATCGATTACCGGGTGGACGTGAACACCCTGGAACAGCAGGCCACGGACAAGCTGCAGATGAACGACATCGCCCGCGTCAGCTTCAAGCTGGCCCAGCCCCTGTTCATCGACCCCTACAGCCAGAACCGGGCCACCGGCGCCTTCATCGTCATCGATGAAAGCACCAACAACACCATCGGCGCGGGGATGATCGGCTGAGGTGGGTTAAGGGCTTTTTAGCCACAGAGGACACCGAGGGCACCGAGATTGAGGCGCCCATGGGGCTGAAGTGGCAGGCACCCTGAAAGGCAAGAGGGACGCCATTCTCCAGAGCATCAAGCTGGAGAATGGCGTCCCTTCTACTTTCCGGGGCACCTGATTTTTGGCGGCTATGCCTTCTCGAACAGGGCGATGGATTCCACGTGGGAAGTGTGGGGGAACATGTTCACGATGCCGGCACCGCTGAAGCGGTAGCCCTTCTGATGCACCAGGATGGCCGCGTCCCGGGCCAGGGTGGAGGGGTTGCAGGAGACATAGACGATGCGGCCGGGACTATCCTCCCCCAGGGCCTTGACCACTTCCACCGCCCCTTCCCGGGGCGGGTCGATCAGCATCTTGTCGAAATGGCCCAGGGCACCGAGGGACTTGGGCGTGCATTCAAAGAGATTGGCGACGCCGAAGGAAACGTTGGCAGCCAGGCCGTTGGCCGCCGCATTCTCCTCGGCCCGCCGGGTCAGTTCCTTGAGGCCTTCCACCCCCACCACCCGGGCGCCGCTGCGGGCGATGGGCAGGGTGAAGTTGCCCAGGCCGCAGAACAGGTCGGCGATGCGCTCCCCGGGCTGCGGGTCCAGCAGACGCATGGCGCGGCGGATGAGCATCTGGTTGATGCCCGGATTGACCTGGGTGAATTCGGTGGGGGAAAAACGCATTTCCAGCCCGAACTCCGGCAGCAGGTAGGAGAGGTCAGGACCATCCACGGGATGGAAGCGGTAGGCCGAAGCCGGTCCCTTGGGCTGCAGGAAAAAAACGATGCCGTGCTCGTCGGCAAAGGCCCGCAGCAGCTTCTCGTCGGCCCCGCTGAGGGGCTCCAGGATGCGCAGCACCATGACCGTGCACTTCTCGCCCACGGCGATTTCCACCTGGGGCAGCCGGTCCCGGATCGAGAGGCGCACGAAGAGCTGGCGCAGGGGCACCAGCAGGTCGGAAACGTGGGCCGGCAGGATGGGACAGGTATGCAGGTCGGCCACATAGCTGCTGCGCTTCTCGTGGAAGCCCACCAGCATCCCCTTGGATTCCACCATGCGCACGGTCAGCCGGGCCCGGTGGCGATAGCCCCAGGTAGGGCCGTAGATGGGGTTGTAGACCTGCTCCGGCTTGAGCCGGGCCAGGTGCCACAGGTTGTTTTCCAGCAGGCGCTGCTTGGCCGCCACCTGGGCGGTGGGCTCCAGGTGCTGCATGCTGCAGCCGCCGCAGGTGCCGAAATGGGGACAGCGGGGAGGAACCCGGGCGCAGGAGGGGCGCAGCACGGCGCTGACCTCACCCACGGCGTAATTGGGTTTCTCCCGGAACAGGGCGTACTCCACCGTTTCCCCGGGGAGGGCACCTTCCACGAACACGGTCTTGCCCTCCAGGCGCGTCACGCCCCGGGCGTCGTGGTCCAAGGATTCGATCTTGCCGACAGGCATGGGCCCATCCCCCGAAAAAAGGCGCCATTCTACCAGCGCGCCGGCAAAGGCAAAGCCAGCCGGCGGCAGCGGTTGCGCCGCCCCATGGCGGTTGCTATGGTAGGCACTCCACGGGAGCCCACCATGCCTGAACGCCTTCTCACCAGCCGCACCGAACTGGATGCGGCCCTGCTCCAGCTGCTGCCCCTGGCGCAGCAGTCCATCCGCATCTTCGACGGCGACCTGTCCAGTTTTCCGCTGGAAAGCCCGGAGCGGATCGCCCTGCTGCAGGAGTTCCTGCGCCGCCCCAATACCCGCCTGACCCTGGTGCTGCAGCACCCCGGCCCCAGCCAGACCGGCTGCCCCCGGCTGGTACAGCTGGCGCGCCAGCACGGCCACGCCTTCACCTGGCTGCAGGCCCCGGAAAGCCTGGCCAACCTGCAGGACGCCATGGTCCTGATCGATTCTGAGCACGCCCTGCTGCGTTTCCACCGGGAACAGCCCCGGGGCAAATGCATCGAGGCCGATGCCCGGGCCTGCCACCCCTACGCCAAGCGTTTCGAGTCCATCCTGGCCGAAGGGTGCAGCGCGGTCGCCCATACCCCCCTGGGTCTGTGACAATCTGTTACATGCCAGGCGTATAGAAAAGGGCCTTGCAGGCTATACCCGGCTGAATTTACTGCTATAATGCCGCCCTGATTAGCCCCCCCTGGCTGATCAGCCTCAGGATTGTTTGGATCACACACTAATTGATAGGGAATAAACAATGAAGCACTCTCTCCTCGTTGCTGCTCTGGTTGCCCTGGCCGTTTCCGCTTGCGGCAAGAAAGAAGAACCCGTCGTCGCCGCTCCGGCTCCCGCTGCTGAAGCCCCCGCTGCTCCGGCCGCTCCCGCTGCTGCCCCCGCTGAAGCTGCTGCTCCCGCTGCTGACGCTGCCAAGCCCGCTGAAGGCGCTGCTGCTCCCGCCGCTGCTGCCCCCGCTGAAGCTGCTGCCGCTCCCGCCGAGAAGAAGTAATCTCGCTGTTGCGCAGTAGAAAAAAGCCGACCTCCGGGTCGGCTTTTTTATTGCCTGTTTTTTCCCGGGCGAGAAGCAACTCCCCCAGGCCCCATCAGCAGAAGCTGCGCCACCCCACCCCGTTTTCCTGATCCGCCACCCCGATCCACTCCGCTGCACAACCCAGGGCCCCGCTCAAGGCGGCCACGGCCAGTTCGGGCCGGTTGCACTTCTCGCTCAGATGGGCGGCCACCACATGCTGCAGGGTGGAAGTATCCAAACGGGTCAGCAATTCCGCCGCCACGTCGTTGGCCAGGTGGCCATGGCTGCCGCCGATACGGCGCTTGAGAAAGGGGGGATAAGCAGATGCAGCCAGCAGATCCGGATCGTGGTTGCATTCGAGGAACAGGCCATCGCAGGCCTGCAATACCTCCAGCACGTGGGAGGTCAGGCTGCCGCAATCGGTGAGCACGCCCAGGCGCCGGTTGCCGTCGCCAAAGACATACTGGACGGGCTCCCGGGCATCGTGGGGTACGGTGAAAGGCAGGATTTCCAGATCGCCGACAGCCAGGGACTGCTGGCTGTCGATACGCCGTAGCTGCCCGTAGGCGGACTCGGACTCCGGCAGCATGGTCGCGGTACCCGGAGTCAGCCACACCGGCAGGTTGAACCTGGCAGCCAGGCGCACCACACCGGCCAGATGGTCGGAATGCTCATGGGTGACCAGCACGCCGGCCAGGGTTTCCGGCTCCACCCCCAGGCGCTGCAGCCGGTAAGTGGCTTCCCGCAGGGAGAAGCCGCAGTCCAGCAGCACGCGCGTGCCACCGGACTCGACCAACAGACCGTTGCCCCGGCTGCCGCTTCCCAGGGAGGCGAAGCGCATGGCGGCGGTCGCTTACTTCAACTGTTCGTACAGCAGGCCCAGAATCTTCTTGGCGGTATCGGAACGGTCCACACCGCCTTCGCGGGAAAGCACCTGGACGGTACAACTGCTGCCCTGATCCTTCACCAGGATGCGGTACTGGATCTTGGAATCGGACTTGTCGTCACCCTTCCAGAAGGCCAGCTTGGACATGAAGCTCTTGTCGGCCTTCTTGTCGTCCACTTCCGGGTCCACATAACGGACGAAGAACAGACCCTTGGAGCGATCCCGGTCTTCCACGGTGAAGCCGACCCGATCCAGGGACAGGCCGACGCGGCGCCAGGCCCGGTCGAAGCGTTCCTGCAGTTCCAGGGCGCCCTGGCCGTCATCGGCCCGGGTCAGTTTGGCCCGCTCGACCTGACGGTCCTTAGCCGCAGCCACCATGGCCTCGGCCTTCTTCTCTTCCGTGCCGAAACGGACCATCAGGCGGCGCAGCATCTCCGCCTCCAGTTCCGGATCCGCTTCCCTAGGCTGCCAGCGGGTCTGGTCCTTGCCTTCGGAGATATACACCTCATACATGCCGCGATGGCTGATGAAAATATCCACGGTGCCCGGCTCGGCCCCCGGCTCGATACGGGTGCGGAACTTGTCGCGCTCGGCGGTGGAATAGAGGGAGTCGAACATCTTGCCCAGGGTGCTGCGGATGATGTCCTCGCCGATCTTGGCGCGGTTTTCAGCCCAGTCGGTTTCCATCACGCCGGCCTCGGGCACTTCCACATTGACCAGGAAGCCGGTTTCCTGCCAGAAGTCCTTGATCATGGGCCAGACCTGGTCGGGGGTGCCGGCCACCACCAGCCAGCGCTGGGTACCGGAACGCTCGATGCGGGTCTTGTCCACCTGAGGCAGCACTTCGCTGCTCTTGGCGGAGCCCCGGGCCTGGGGATCCCGCTCGGCCGCATAGGCGGAGAAGGTGGCGCTGCCGCGGCCGCCCGTATCCGGCACCGCATAGCGGTCATCCCGGGTGGGGGAGGTCAGGTCCGGAGGAATCTCCAGGGTCGGGGCCTTGATGGCCGACTTGTAATCAATCTTCTTCGATTCCGGCAGGATGCCGCTGCACCCTGCCAGCAGGAGGGACGCCACCAGGGGCGTGCAAACGATACGCTTCATGGGATTCCGTAACTTAGGCAAGCACGCCGGCCTGGCGCATGGCAGAGCGCACCCGCTCGTGGCATTCGGGCGAGAGGGTGGTCAGGGGCAGGCGGATGCCGCCGGGGATGAGGCCCAGTTGCTGCACGGCCCACTTCACCGGGATGGGATTGGCTTCGCAGAACAGATGGCGGTGCAGTCCCAGCAGCTTGAAGTGGATTTCCCGGGCCTTGGCCACGTCGCCGGCCAGGGCGGCGGCGCACATTTCGTGCATCAGGCGCGGCGCCACGTTGGCGGTGACGGAAATGTCGCCCTTGCCGCCCAGCAGGATCAGGGCCACGGCGGAAGCGTCGTCGCCGCTATAGACGGCGAAGTCGGCCGGGGCGCGGGCGATCAGGTCGGCGCCGCGCTCCAGGTTGCCGGTGGCGTCCTTGATGCCCACCACGTTGTCGATCTGGGCCAGGCGCAGGGCGGTGTCGTTGGACATGTCCGCCACGGTACGGCCGGGCACGTTGTAGAGAATCACCGGGATGTCCACCGCTTCGGCGATGGAACGGAAATGCTGGTACAGGCCTTCCTGGGTCGGCTTGTTGTAGTAGGGCACCACGGAGAGGGCCGCATCGGCGCCGACGCTCTTGGCGAAGCGGGTCAGCTCGATGGCCTCGGAAGTGGAATTGGCGCCGGTACCGGCGATCACCGGAATCCGGCCGGCTGCATGCTTGACCGTGGTACGGATCAGCTCGGCATGCTCGTCCACATTGACGGTGGGGGACTCGCCGCTGGTGCCGACGATGACGATGCCGTCCGTCCCTTCCTGTACGTGGAAATCGATGAGCTTCTTCAGGCTGTCGTAATCGAGACGGCCATCGTCGGACATGGGGGTGACGATGGCAACAATGGAACCGGTAATCATGGAGGTCACGAATTCGGGAAAAATGATCGCAGGATTCTACCCCGAAGATCAGGGCAGAAGTGTAAAGGAATGTGACCCGGGCCTGAGGCGCCCGGGTCCCGGGCAAGGCTCAGAGATCGGCCAGGGCCCGCAGGTGGGCGCAAACGCTGCGCGCCAGTGAGGAGAGGACGTAACCGCCTTCCAGCATGGAGACGATGCGCCCCTGGCAGTGGCGCTGGGCCACCGTTTTCAGTTGCTGGGTGACCCAGGCGAAGTCGGACTCCACCAGCTTCATGCTGCCCATGTCGTCTTCGTAGTGGGCGTCGAAGCCGGCGGAAATGAACAGCAGCTCGGGCCGGAACTCGTGCAGGCGGGGCAGCCAGATGTCGGAAACGACCATGCGGAAGTCCTCGCCGCCGGTGCCGGCCGGCAGGGGCACGTTGCACATGTTGTCGGCAGTCCCGTCGGCCCCGCTGTAGGGGAAGAAGGGGTGCTGGAACATGCTGACCATGAGCACCCGCGGATCGTCCTTGAAGATGTCTTCGGTGCCGTTGCCGTGGTGCACGTCGAAATCGACGATGGCCACCCGCTTCAGGCCATGGACTTCCAGGGCATGGCGGGCCGCCACGGCGATGTTGTTGACGAAGCAGAAGCCCATGCAGTTTTCCCGCTCGGCGTGGTGGCCGGGGGGACGGATGGCACAGAAGGCATCTGTCGCCTCGCCCTTCAGCACCAGGTCCACGGCCATGACGCCGGCGCCGGCGGAACGTTGGGCCGCCGTCCAGGTGTGGGGATTCATGGCCGTATCCGGGTCCAGGTGGGCGATGCCGTTTTCCGGGGCCGTGCGCTTGAGCCGTTCCAGGTAGGCCGGCGAGTGGGCGCGCAGCATCTGCTCCAGGGTGGCCAGGGGCGCGTCATAGTAGGAAAAATAGGGATCCAGCCCCTGGGCGATCATCTGGTCGCTGATGGCCGTGAGACGGGCGGGACATTCCGGGTGATAGGACCCCATGTCATGCAACTGGCAGTCCCGATGGGTAATGAAGGCGGTGGTGGTCACGTAGGTCGTCCGAGCGTTGAGCGGCCCTGGGTGCGCTGTCTCCTGTGCGGAGACGTCTCCTCCCGGTCCGGATTTTGGTTATGGATATAATCGTTCGTGCTGCTACCGTTCTCATCTGTGATTATTATCCCAACATCGGGAAGCCACAAGCCATGCCCCTTCCAGCCTCCCAGACCTCTCCGGGCGACGGCATCACCGCCGTCCTCGATGCCGCCAACCGCGTCATCCTCGGCAAGGACACCCAGGTCCGGCTGGCCCTGGCCTGCCTGCTGGCCCGGGGCCACCTGCTCATCGAGGACCTGCCCGGCGTCGGCAAGACAACCCTGGCCCACACCCTGGCCCGGCTACTGGGCCTGGACTTCCAGCGCATCCAGTTCACCAGCGACATGCTGCCGGCGGACATCCTGGGCGTCTCCATCTTCGACCGGGAACACGCCGACTTCCGCTTCCTCCCCGGGCCCATCTTCACCCAGGTGGTGCTGGCGGACGAAATCAACCGGGCCACGCCGAAGACCCAGAGCGCCCTGCTCGAAGCCATGGAAGAACACCAAGTGACCGCCGAAGGCATCACCCGGCCCCTGCCGGAACCCTTTTTCGTCATCGCCACCCAGAACCCGGCCCACCAGGTCGGCACCTTTCCCCTGCCCGAGTCCCAGCTGGACCGTTTCCTCCTGCGCCTGGAACTGGGCTACCCGGACAGCCGGGCCGAACGGGCCCTGCTCGAATCCGGCGGCCGCCGCAGCCAGGTGGCTGCGCTGGCGCCCTGCCTGACGCCCCCTGCCCTGGCCGGATTGCAGGACGAGGTGGCGCGGGTCCATGCGGCGCCGCCCCTGCTCGACTATGTGCAGGCCCTGGTGGAAGCCAGCCGGCGCGCCCCCGCCTTCCGCCACGGCCTCAGCCCCCGGGCCGCCCTGGCCCTGCTGGCGGTGTCCCGGGCCTGGGCCTACCTGGCCGGACGCCGCCAGGTGCTGCCGGAAGACGTCCAGGCCGTCTGGCCCGCCCTCGCCTGCCACCGCCTGCCCCTGGCCCAGGGCAGCGGCCATGCCAGTCCCGAGGAAGCCCTGGCCCTGCTGCGGGGCGTGGCCCTGCCCTGAACCGGCAGACCATGGACCTGCGCGCCCAGGCCCAGCGCTGGCAACGCTGGCTATTCCGTCTCCAGCCCGAGGGCGGCGCAGTCCGCCTGGAGCGGCGGCGCATCTACATCCTGCCCACCCGCAGCGGCCTCCTCTACGCCCTGGCCCTGGTGGTGATGCTCCTGGGGGCCATTAATTACGACCTGGCCCTGGGCCACGCCCTGGTGTTCCTGCTGGCGGGACTGGGACTGGTGGCCATGGTGCATACCTTCCGCAACCTGCTCGGCCTGGGGCTCCAGGCCGGCGCCGTGGCTCCGGTCTTCGCCGGCGAGCAGGCCCGCCTGACCCTGCACCTGGACCGCCCCGACACCCGGCCGCGACGGGCCCTGGCCCTGGACGCCGGTGCCGGCCCCATCCTGGCGGAACTGGAGCTCCCGGACAGCAGCAGCGTCAGCCTGCCCCTGCCGCCCCAGCCCCGGGGCTACCGCCCCCTGCCGCGGCTGACCGTCGCCAGCGTCTATCCCCTGGGCCTCTTCCGCGCCTGGGCCTACTTTCTGCCCGCGGCCCGGCACCTGGTCTATCCCGCCCCCCTGTCCAGCCCCCTGCCCCGGGCCCGCAGCGTACCCCAGGCCGGCGACAGCCGGGGCGGCAACGGCCAGGAGGACTTCGCCGGACTGCGTCCGCGCCAGCCGGCCGACCCCCTGCGCCACATCGCCTGGAAGGCGGCAGCCCGGGAGCCGGCAGAACGGCCCCTGCCGGTGAAGCACTTTGCCGGCGGCGGCGCCGAGGAAATCCGCCTTGACTGGCAGGACCTGCCCCCGGGCTGCGACGTGGAACGGGGCCTCTCCCTCCTCACCGGCTGGGTCCTGGCGGCGGAAGCCGAGGGCCTGAGCTACGGCCTGCAGCTGCCCGGAGTGGACGTCCCCCGGGGCAGCGGCCCGGCCCACCGCCAGCGCTGCCTGGAAACCCTGGCCCTGTGGTCGCCTGCGGGAACCCGTCAGCCATGAACTGGCGCCTGCCCTGGCGCCGGCAGCGCCGTCCGCTGCCGGCGCCCCTGTCCCACAGCGTGCTGCCCTGGCTGCTGCTGTGCGCCCTCGCCACGGCCGGGCCCCACACCCTGCACCAGCCCCTCTGGCTCACTGCCATTGCCGGTCTGGTCCTGGCCTGGCGCGCCTGGCTGTGGCTGCGCCAGCTGCCCCTGCCGCCCCGCTGGCTGCTGTCCCTGGTGTCCCTCGGCAGCCTGGCCGCCATCGTCGTCGAATACCGCACCCTCCTCGGCCGGGATGCGGGTGTCAGCCTGCTGGTGCTGTTCCTGGCCCTCAAGCTGATGGAACTGAGGCAGCGCCGGGACGGGGTGGTGGTGCTGATGCTGGGCTACTTCCTCCTGCTCACCCACTACTTTCACTCCCAGAGCATTCCCACCGGCCTGTGGATGCTCCTGGCCCTGGTGCTGCTCACGGCGACCCTGCTGCGCCTGCACGGCGACGACCGGGCCCGGCCCCTGGCCAGCCTGCGCTACGCCGGTGTGCTGACCCTGCAGGCCCTGCCCTTCATGCTGGTGCTGTACCTGCTCTTTCCGCGCATATCCGGCCCCCTCTGGGGCCTGCCCCGGGACGCCCATGCCGGGCTCAGCGGCCTCTCGGAGACCATGGCCCCGGGCAGCCTGGCCAATCTCATCCAGAACGGCAGCATCGCCTTCCGCGTCCAGTTCCAGGGCGAGACGCCGCCCCGCTCCCAGCTCTACTGGCGCGGCCCGGTGCTGGACTATTTCGCCGACGGCGTCTGGCGCCCCCGCTTCCTGCCCCAGCGCAAGCCCCAGGTGGAAGCCCGGGGCCCGGAAGTGGCCTACGTCACCACCCTGGAACCCCACAACCAGCGCTGGCTGCTGGCCCTGGACAGCCCCACCGCCGTCCCCGCCGAAGCCGGCATCGGCTACGACCTGCAGGTGCTGGCGCCGGCGCCCCTGACCAGCCGCAGCCGGCAGGCCTTCCGCTCGGTGCTGGACTACCGCCACAACCGCCAGGAGCAGCCCCTGGTGTTGCAGCGGGCCCTGCAGTTGCCGGCAGAACGCAATCCGCGCACCCGGGAACTGGCGGAACAGTGGCGTCGCGCCGATCCCCGCCCGGCCAGCCTGGTGCAGCGGGCCCTGGCCCACTTCCGCCAGGAACCCTTCTTCTACACCCTGCGCGCGCCCCTGCTGGGACGGGACGGGGTGGACGAGTTCCTGTTCGCCACCCGCCGCGGCTTCTGCGAACACTACGCCTCGGCCTTCGTCGTCCTGATGCGGGCCGCCGGCGTGCCGGCCCGGGTGGTGACCGGCTACCAGGGCGGCGACATCAACCCGGTGGACGGCTACCTGACGGTGCGCCAGTCCGACGCCCACGCCTGGGCCGAAGTCTGGCTGGAAGACCAGGGCTGGCGGCGGGTGGACCCCACCGCGGCCATTTCCCCGGCGCGCATCGAGGCCGGCATCGCCGCCGCCCTGCCCGACGACGAAGCCCTGCCCCTGCTGGCCCGGGTGGACCTGGACTGGCTGGTGCGCCTGCGCCACCGCTGGGAAGCGGCCAACAACGCCTGGAACCAGTGGGTCCTCGGCTACACCCCGGAACGCCAGCGCCAGCTGCTCTCCCGCCTCGGCCTGCAGCAGCCGGACTGGCGCAATATGAGCGCCGCCCTGGCCGCCGCCTGCGGCCTGCTCTTGCTTCTGCTGACCCTGTGGAGCCTGGGCCGGCGCCCCCGCCTGGCCCCGGAAGAGCGCCTGTGGCAGCGCTTCTGCCGCCGCAGCGCCCGCCTCGCCCCGGACCTGGCGCGGGCCCCGTGGGAAGGCCCTCTGGCCTACGGCCGCCGGCTGGGAGAGCGCCTGCCCACCCTGGCGCCCCAGGCCGAAGCCATTGCGGGGCTTTACGCCACCCTGCGCTATGGGCCACCATTGGCGCCCCGTGACCGACAACAACTGCTAGAACGGCTAGCCGCCTGCATCCGCGAGCTACCATCCCGGAGACCCTCTTGAAACATGCCTTGCGGCGCAGTGCCGCCCGAATCGCCCTATTCATCCCGCTCCTGGCCGCCCCCGCTTTCGCCGCCGGCGCCCGCCCCCAGGAAACCTTCGCCAACGACGAGCAGGCCGCCGCCTTCGCCGCCGACATGGCCCAGCGCCACGGCTTCAGCGAGGCGGAACTGAAATCCCTGTTCGCCGCCACCGGCCCCAACGCCTCCGTGCTCAGCGCCATCCAGCCGGCCGCCAGCGTCGAGCGCCGCTCCTGGCAGCGCTACCGGGAACGTTTCGTGAACGACCGCCGCAGCCAGCAGGGCCTGCTTTTCTGGCAGCGCCACGCCGCCACCATCGCCAAGGCCAGCGCCGTCTATGGCGTGCCGGAGGAAATCATCGTCGCCATCATCGGCGTCGAAACCGAATACGGCCGCAACACCGGCCGCTATTCCGTGCTGCAGGCCCTGGCCACCCTGGCCTTCCGCTATCCGCCCCGGGCCGAGTTCTTCCGCGGCGAGCTGGAAAACTTCCTGCTGCTGGCCCGGGAGAATCGCCAGTCGCCCCTGGAGATCAAGGGTTCCTACGCCGGCGCCATCGGCATTCCCCAGTTCATGCCCAGCAGCCAGCGCCGCTTCGCCGTGGATTTCGACGGCGACGGCCTGATAGACCTGCGCAACAGCCCGGAGGACGCCATCGGCAGCGTCGCCAGCTTCCTTGCCCAACACGGCTGGCAGACCGGCGCCCCGGTGGCCCATCCCCTGCCCCTGGGCACGGAGCCGCCAACGGAACTGACCCAGACCGACCTCACCCTGCGGCAAAGCGCCGGCGCCCTGCGCCGGGCCGGCCTGGCCGCCCCGGGCCCGGACGGGGCCCGTTATGCCATGGTGGACCTGGTGACGCCGGATGCGCCGACGGAATACTGGCTGGGGGAACAGAATTTCTGGGTGATCAGCCGCTACAACCGCTCCAGCTTCTACGCCATGGCGGTGTTCCAGCTGGGAGAGAAACTGCGGGAAGAAAAACAGGCCCTGCTTGCGGCCGGCCAGTAGGCCGGCCCGGGGCCACTGAGCGTCGGGCCGGGAGGCCGGAGGGGACGGCCTGCTAGAGGATGCTGTCCCGGTCCACGCCGCCGCGCTTGATGATGCGCCGCAGCTGGCTCAGGGCCTCGCCCTGGATCTGCCGCACCCGCTCCCGGGTCAGCCCCAGGTCGGCGGCGATGGCTTCCAGGGTGGCGATCTCCGCCCCCTTCAGGCCGTAACGGCGCTCCACCACCTGGCGCTGCTTTTCCGGCAGCTGTTCCACCCACTGCAGCACCAGGTCGTTGAGTTCGTTTTCCTGCAGCACCCCCACCGGGTCGGCCCCGGCGGAATCGTCGGCCACCGAGTCCCCCACCGTGTGGTTGGGGTCGATGTCCAGGGGCGTATCGAGGGAGGCCACGTGCTCGTTGAGATGGAGGATGTGGCGGATGTCATCCACTGGCTTGCCCAGCAGATGGGCCACTTCCTCCACCCGGGTCTCCCGGGACGGCGTCAGGCCGCGGGCCCCGTCCAGATGGCGCATGGCCCGCAGCACCACGTTGATTTCCTTGACCACGTGCACCGGCAGACGGATGGTGCGTGACTGGTTCATGATGGCCCGCTCGATGCTCTGGCGGATCCACCAGGTGGCGTAGGTGGAAAAGCGGAAGCCCCGCTCCGGATCGAATTTCTCCAGGGCATGGATGAGCCCCAGGTTGCCCTCTTCCACCAGATCGAGCAGCGGAATGCCCCGGTTCAGGTAGTGCTTGGCGATATTCACCACCAGGCGCAGGTTGTGCTCGATCATCTTCTGCCGGGCGGCGAATTCCCCGGCCTTGGCCCGGCGGGACCATTCCAGCTCCTCCGCCGGCGTCAGCAGGGGCTTGGCACCGATCTCGTTGAGATAGAGCTGGGTGACGTCGTTGAGCAGTTCATAGGCCGGCGGCGCCCCGTCGTCGCCTTCTGCCGCCGTCGCAGCGGCAGCCAGGGACTCGTCCTGGGCCTCGTCCGCGGCGAACGCCTCCTCCGCATCCCCGTCGGGAAAATCAGCGGCGTCGGCGTCGTCGCGCACGGCAGACCTGTCAGCGCTTGGGCAGGTACTGGGTGGGATCCACCGGCTTGCCCTGCCGACGGATTTCGAAGTGCAGCTTCACCTGGTCCGTGTCCGAATTGCCCATCTCGGCGATCTTCTGCCCCCGGGTGACGGACTGGCCTTCCTTGACCAGGATGTTGTTGTTGTGGGCGTAGGCGGAGAGGAAGGTGGCGTCATGCTTGATGATCACCAGCTTGCCGTAGCCCCGCAGGCCGCTGCCGCTGTACACCACCTTGCCATCGGCCGCCGCCAGCACCGGTTCGCCCAGCTTGCCGGCGATGTCCACGCCCTTGTTGGTGGCCTCGTTGAAGCCGGCAATGGACTTGCCGCCGGCGGGCCAGGCCCAGGTCACATCGGCAGCAGCGGGGGCCGCAGCAGCAGCCGGCGCCTCGCTGCGGACGGGTTCTGCCGGCTTGGCGGCAGCGCCCTGGGCATTGTTCTGGTTCTGGGCCTTGGCCCAGGCCTGGTCGGAATAGGCTTCCTTGCCGGCCTTGGGCTCCCGCTTGAGCGTGTCGCTGGCCGCAGCCGGCACCGGGCCGCCATCCAGGGAACGGCTTTCCACCACCCCGCCACCGATGGGCTTGGCCACCGCCGTGCCGGCAGCACCACCGTCGGGCGGCGTCACGCGCAGCTGCTGCCCCACCAGGATGCGGTTGGGATTTTCCAGGTTGTTCCAGGCGGCCACGTCCTTGTAGTCCTGGCCGTTATCCAGGGCGATGCTGTAGAGGGTGTCGCCCTTCTTGACCGTGTAGAAGTCCTTGGAGGCGGCAGCCGGCTTGCTCGGCACCCCGCGCTCGACCACCGGCGCCGGCGCATGGCTGGCACAACCGGCCAGGAACAGCAGGGCCGCAATGCCGCTTAGGGTGGCGGCACGGAAGATAAAACCTGGCGTTTTCATTCGACTCCTGACAGCAGCGGCACGAAACGCACCGCGTCAAGCTTGGTCTCAAGGAACCCCTGGGGCGTGCGTTCGATCAGGTGCAGAGCTTGCTCGCCGGCCCCCACGGGCAGGACCATTCTGCCACCAACCGCCAGCTGCTGCAAAAGCGCGGGCGGCACCCGGTTGGCCGCGGCGGCGACGATGATGGTGTGATAGGGGGCCGCTTCCGGCAGCCCCAGTTGGCCGTCGGCATACTTGAGGCGCACGTTGAACTGCTGCATCTGCCGCAGGTTCTGCTTGGCCCGTTCGATCAGGGGCTCGATCCGTTCCACGGCATAGACGTCTGGCGCCAGCTGGGCCAGCACCGCTGCCTGGTAGCCGCAACCGGCGCCGATCTCCAGAGTCTTGCCGAGACCGCCGGGCAGGCTCTGTTCACGCCCGGCCCGCAACAGTTCGATCATGCGGGCCACGATATAGGGCTGGGAAATGGTCTGGGAATGCCCCAGAGGCAGGGCCGTGTCCTCATAGGCCCGGTGGGCCATGGCCTCTTCGACGAAGATGTGGCGGGGCACGGCAGCCATGGCGGCAAGCACCGTCTCGTCCACGATGCCCTTGTCCCGCAGACGCTCCACCATGCGCATGCGGGTGCGCAGGGAGGTCATGCCGATACCGGAAACGCCCGTTGCCATCAGCGCAACCAGTTCCGCAGCTCGGGCAGCTGCTGATTGTGGGTCAGGTCGATCTGCAACGGCGTGACAGAGGCCCAGCCCTGAGCCACGGCATGGAAATCGGTGCCTTCGCCGGCATCCTGGGCGGCACCCGCAGCACCAACCCAGTAAACCGTTTCATTGCGCGGCGTGCGCGCCTTGACCACCGGCTCGGCCTTGTGGCGCTTGCCCAACCGGGTCACGGCCACGCCCTTCAGTTCGGAGTAGGGCACATCCGGCACATTGACGTTGAGTAGGGCCGGCTGGCCAAGGGGCGCCTGCTGGAAGCGCAGCACCAGATCCCGGGCCACCCGGGCTGCCGTCTCGAACTGGCTCGCTTCCTTGCCCACCAGGGAAACGGCAATGGCCGGCACGCCCAGCAGATGGCCCTCCGTCGCCGCCGCCACGGTGCCGGAATAGACGGTGTCGTCCCCCATGTTGGCCCCATGGTTGATGCCCGAGACCACCATGTCCGGCAGTTCGTCCAGCATGCCGGTGACGGCGAGATGGACGCAATCCGTCGGCGTGCCATTGACGAAATAAAAGCCGTTGGGGGCTCGCCGCAGGGACAGGGGCCGGTCCAGGGTCAGGGAATTGCTCGCCCCGCTCCGGTCCCTTTCGGGGGCGACCACGGTGATGTCGGCGATATCGGCCAGGGTACGGGCCAGCACTTCAATGCCGGTGGCGAAATAACCGTCGTCGTTACTGAGGAGAATGCGCATGGAACGGAACAGGGCTTTTTATTGTTGGCAGAAAGAAACTACCGGGCCGGAGCTGATCAGACAGCCAGTTCCTCGATCTTGCGCCCGCCGTTCAGCCATTCCTGCACCCACTGGGGTTTGCGGCCGCGACCGGTCCAGGCCAGGTCGGCATTCTGGGGATGGCGGTATTTCACCTGAACGCTGCGGCCGGACTTGGCCTTGCCCTTTTCGCCGCCCTTGAGCAGCTGATCCAGGGAAAAGCCCCGGGATTCGGCAATCAGTTTCAATTCATTCAGGACTTTTTCCTTTTCCTGAACCTCGCGCTTTTTGATTTCCAGGGGAATTTGCTGTTGCAGAAGCTTCAGTTCGGCCAGGGACAGGGAAGAAATATCCATGTTTATTTCCTTTACGGAATAAGGGAATCGATTCGATGGCGACAATGCGGACAGCTCATTGTCGGGCAACCGATTTTATATGGATTATTTTCCCTGCCGCAATCGACAACAGGAATAATTCTCCGCTGAAATCGGAAAAATGGAGAAACAAGGAGAAAAAGGAAAGCTGGAAATGAAAAAACCGGCCTGGGGCCGGTTTTTTCGGAACTACTGGTCGGGGCGGCGGGATTCGAACTCGCGACCCCTTGCACCCCATGCAAGTGCGCTACCAGGCTGCGCTACGCCCCGACTCGAGAAACGAAACTATACAGAAACGAATTAAATTTGTAAATAGCTTTCAAACACGAAGTAATTCAATAATCCCCAAAAGCTCCTGGCGCAAGGCCTGGGCAGCGGGAACGGTGCTCTCCCCGGATTCCGTGGCGCCATGCCCCTCTTCCAGGCGATTACGCGCACCGCTAATGGTAAACCCCTGATTATAAAGAAGTTCGCGGATGCGACGCACCAGCAGCACTTCGTGATGCTGGTAATAGCGGCGGTTGCCCCGGCGTTTCACCGGCCGCAGCTGGGTGAACTCCTGCTCCCAGTAACGCAGCACGTGGGGTTTGACGCCGCAAAGCTCGCTCACTTCACCGATGGTGAAGTAACGCTTGGCGGGGATGGGCGGCAACTCTTCCTTGCCGCTTTCCTTAGGACTGCTTTCCATCGTAGGACTGCTCCACCTCGGCCTTCAGCTTCTGGCTGGCATGGAAGGTAACGACGCGGCGGGCGGTGATCGGAATCTCCTCGCCGGTCTTGGGGTTGCGCCCAGGACGCTGGGGCTTGTCGCGCAACTGGAAATTACCGAAGCCGGAAAGCTTGACGCCTTCGCCCCGTTCCAGCGCATTGCGGATTTCCTCAAAAAAGGCTTCCACCATGTCCTTGGCTTCGCGCTTGTTGAGTCCGACCTTTTCGAAAAGCAGGTCGGCAAGTTCTGCTTTGGTGAGAGTCATTGTTTTCCCTGATCAGACACGGAGTTTGGCGGCAAATTGATGCTCCAGGAGGGCCACCAGCTGCTGCAGGGCAACATCCACTTCCGCATCTTGCAAAGTTTTTTGAGTATCTTGCATAACTATGCGGAATGCAAGGCTTTTCTTCCCTTCATCGACCCCCTTGCCGGTGTAGACATCGAACAGCTGGATGTCCTGAACCAGGGGCGGCCGCTGGGCTTTCAGTCCGTCCAGCAGGGACTGCAGGGCCATGCCCTTATCCACCACCACCGCCAGGTCCCGCACCACGGCGGGGAAGCGGGAAAGCTCGGCATACTGGGGCAGACGTCCGGCCAGCAGGGGCTCCAGATCCAGTTCGAAGACCACCGGCGGCGACGGCAGGTCGTACTTCTGCACCCACTCGGGATGGAGTTCGCCAACCACCCCGATTTCCTTGCCATCCAGGAGCAGACGGGCAGCACGGCCGGGATGCAGGGCCGGATGGGCAGCCTTCTCGAAACGTGCGGCAAAGGGCTGCAGCAGCGCCTCCAGGTCACCCTTGACGTCGAAGAAGTCCACCTTGCGGGCGGCGCTGCCCCATTGTTCGGGCAGGGCATCGCCGGCGGCCAGGCCGGCCAGCTTCCAGGGCTGACGGTAGCCGGCTACGGGCTGGGCGGCGGCATCCTTGTGGAAGCTGCGACCGGTTTCGAAGATCCGTACCCGGCTCTGCTTGCGCTTCAGGTTGTTGGCCAGGGTGGCCACCAGACCACCGATCAGGGTGGAACGCATGACCCCCATCTGGCTGGCAATGGGATTGGCCAGGCGGATGGGATCGGCGTTGCCGCCGAAATCCTTTTCCCAACCTTCTTCGACGAAAGCGAAATTGACCACTTCCTGGTAACCGGCATCAGCCAGGATCTGGCGCAGGCGCTGGATCTGCCGCTTGCCTTCCGGCATGGGCAGCATGGCGGCCCGGGCCACCGGCGGCGGTGCCGGAATCTCGTCGTAGCCGTGAACCCGCACCACTTCCTCGATCAGATCTTCCTCGATCTCGATGTCGAAACGGAAGCTGGGAGGCGTCACCACGAAGTCGCCACCTTCCTGGACGAAGGGCAGACCCAGACGACCCAGCAGGGAGGCAATGGCCTCGGCACTGAAAGGCACACCCAGCACCTTGTTCACCCGGGCCGTGCGCAGACGCACCGGCTGACGCTGGGGCAGTGCGGCCACCGCTTCCGTCACGGGACCAGCCTGGCCGCCGCAGATATCGAGAATCAGGCGGGTAGCCCGCTCCAGGGCACGGACGGCACCGGCGAAATCGACGCCCCGCTCGAAGCGGTGGGAGGCATCGCTGGAGAAGCCGTAACGGCGGGCCTTCCCGGCAATGGCAAAGGGCGTGAAAAAGGCCGACTCCAGGAACAGGTCGGTGGTTTCCATGGTGACGCCGCTCTCTTCGCCACCCATGATGCCGGCCAGAGCCAGGGGCTTGGCATCGTCGGCAATCACCAGCACGTCGGCGTCGATATCGATGGTCTGCTCGTTGAGCAGCAGCAGCTTTTCCCCGGCCTTGGGCAGGCGGGCGTGGATGGCCCCCTGGAGCTTGGCGTCGTCGAAGGCATGGAGGGGCTGCCCCAGTTCCAGCATGACGTAGTTGGTGACATCCACCACGGCGGAGATGGAACGGATGCCGCTGCGCTCCAGGCGCTTCTGCATCCACTCAGGGGTGGGCGCCTTGGCATTGATGCCGCGCACCACCCGGCCGGCGTAACGGGGGCAAGCCTCCGGAGCGTCCAGCACCACTTCCCGGCGGGCATCGCAAGCAGGCGCCACGGGTTCCACTACCGGATAGACAGCGGCCACGCCGGTCAGGGCCGACACTTCGCGGGCCACACCGGTGAGGGAGAGGCAATCGGCCCGGTTGGGCGTGAGCTTCAGGGTGAACAGGGTGTCGTCCAGGTCCAGGTAGCGGCGGATGCTTTCCCCAACGGGGGCATCGGCCGGCAGCACCAGGAGACCGGAAGCATCTTCGGCGATGCCCAGTTCCCGGGCGGAACACAACATGCCGGAAGACTCGACGCCGCGCACCTTGGCCACCTTGATCTTGAAGTCGCCGGGCAGCACGGCACCGGGCAGGGCACAGGGCACCTTGAGCCCGGCGGCCACATTGGGGGCGCCGCAGACGATCTGCACCGGACCGTTACCGGCATCCACCTGGCAGACGTTGAGGCGATCGGCATCAGGGTGCTTCACCACTTCCAGGACATGGGCCACCACCACCTGGGTGAAGGCGGGCGCAACGGGGTCCTGCTCTTCCACTTCCAGGCCCGCCATGGTCAGCAGATGGGCCAGAGCGTCGGTGGACAGATCAGGATTGACGAAGGTACGGAGCCAGGATTCGGAGAATTTCACGATCAATCCTTAGACAAATTGCTTCAGGAAGCGCAGGTCGCCGTCGAAGAACAGGCGCAGGTCATTGACCCCGTAGCGCAGCATGGTGAGACGGTCCGGACCGAAGCCGAAGGCAAAGCCGGTGTACTTTTCCGGATCGATGCCGGCATGGCGCAGCACATTGGGGTGCACCATGCCGCAGCCGGCGATCTCCAGCCAGCGCCCTTCCAGGGCGCCGCTCATGAAGGCCACGTCGATCTCGGCAGAAGGCTCGGTAAAGGGGAAAAAGGAAGGACGGAACCGCACCTTCAGGTCGTCGCTCTCGAAGAAGCGGCGCAGAAAATCGGCGACCACGCCCTTGAGGTCGGCGAAGGAAACGTTCTCGCCGATCCACAGGCCTTCGACCTGGTGGAACATGGGGGAGTGGGTAGCATCGGAGTCGACGCGATAGACCCGACCCGGCGCAATGATGCGAATCTCGGGCATGGTCTCGAGGTGACCGTACTTGGCCACGTGGGCCTGCATGTAGCGGGCCTGGATGGGGCTGGTGTGGGTGCGCAGCAGCACCCCCTCGGCAACGCCTCCCTGCTCGTCCTGCAGATAAAAGGTATCGTGCATGGAGCGGGCCGGATGGTTTTCCGGCGTGTTGAGGGCGGTGAAATTGTGGAAGTCGGTTTCGATCTCGGGACCGTCGGCCACTTCAAAGCCGATGGAGCGGAACAGGGCCTCGATGCGCTCCAGGGTACGGGTGACGGGATGCAGGCCACCCCGGGTTTCACCCCGGCCGGGCAGGGTCACATCCAGGGATTCCTCGGCCAGACGGGCCTCCAGGGCCGCGCGGCGGATGGCTTCGCGGCGGGCGTTGAGGGCACCCTCAACCTGTTCCTTGGCCTGGTTGATGGTGGCACCAGCCGCCTTGCGCTCTTCCGGAGCCAGTTTGCCCAGCCCCTTCAGCAATTCGGTGATCTGACCACTCTTGCCCAGATAACGGGCCTTGATCTGTTCCAGGGCATCCGGGTCCTGGGTGGCAGCAAAAGCCGCAAGGGCTTCGCTGACGATCTGTTCGAGATTCTGCATGGGCTCGCGTCGTTCGAATTCTGTTATCGCCCCGGATTTAGGGTGCCCGGGCGAAAAAGACACCAGAGATGCCGATACTGCCGGCACCAAGAAAAAAAGGAGGCAGAAGCCTCCTTTTTTCCGCTTGCTTAACGCTTAGGCGCCGAGGCTCGCCTTGGCCTGGTTTGCCAGAGCGGCAAACGCAGCCTTGTCGAACACGGCCAGGTCGGCGAGAACCTTGCGGTCCACTTCGATCTGGGCCTTCTTCAGGCCATTCATGAAGGTGCTATACTTCAGGCCGACTTCACGGGCTGCCGCGTTGATACGGGCAATCCACAGGGCACGGAACTGACGCTTGCGCTGACGACGGTCGCGGTAGGCGTACTGACCAGCCTTCATCACCGCCTGCTTGGCGATGCGATATACGTTCTTGCGACGGCCGCGGTAACCCTTGGCCTGAACCAGAATCTTCTTGTGACGGGCGCGAGCCGTTACACCACGCTTAACTCGGGGCATCTTTAATCTCCTTGATTAGGCGTAGGGCAACATGGCACGGATGGAGGCCTTGTCACTGTCGTGAATGGCTTCGGTACCGCGCAGTTGGCGCTTGTTCTTGGTGGTCTTGGAGGTCAGGATGTGACGCTTGAACGCCTGACCGCGCTTGATGCTGCCGCCAGCGCGGATTTTGAACCGCTTGGCGGCACCGCTCTTGCTCTTCATCTTGGGCATTGAATGCTCCTTGGTTTTAACATGATCCCAGGTGGCTTCCGACGGAAACGCTTGACTACCCGGCACCACTTATATCGCCCCCGAACGAGTCCGGAGGCGGGTACTGCAATTACACCTTCTTCTTCGGCGCCAGCATCATCACCATCTGGCGGCCTTCCATCTTCGGCATCTGCTCGACCTGTGCCAGCTCGAGCAAATCGGCCTTGATGCGTTCCAGCTGACGCATACCGATTTCCTGGTGGGCCATTTCACGGCCGCGGAAGCGCAGGGTCACCTTGACCTTGTCTTCGTCTTCCAGGAAGCGGGTCATGTTCCGCAGCTTGATCTGGTAGTCGTTTTCGTCGGTACCGGGACGGAGCTTGATCTCCTTCACCTGTACCTGCTTCTGTTTCAGCTTGGCCTCGTGCTGCTTCTTGGCCTCGTGGTACTTGAACTTGCCGTAATCCATCACCCGGCATACCGGCGGCTTGGCCAGGGGAGCGATCTCCACCAGATCCACACCGGCCTCTTCGGCCATTTGCAGCGCCGCACGGATGGTTACGACACCAATCTGCTCGCCTTCTTCCCCGATAAGCCGGACTTCCGGCACCGTGATTTCTTCGTTGACGCGATGCGCCTTTTGCAGTGCGGCGATGGTTCAATCTCCACGAAAACAGGCCGCCCCATTCGGGGACGGACAAAAACTAAGCCGTGCTCTTACGCGCGGCGACTTCTTCCAGAAGCCGCTCGATCAGGCTTGCCACGGGCATTTGCCCCAGGTCCTGACCACCGCGGGTACGCACGGCCACCAAGCCGGCTTCCTTTTCCTTGTCGCCGATGACGAGCTGATAAGGCAACCGGTTCAAGCTATGTTCGCGTATTTTATAGGTAATTTTTTCATTGCGCAAATCCGCTTCGGCACGCAAACCTGCCTGACGCAGGGTTTTCACCACTTCGGCGGAAAAATCGGCCTGTTTTTCCGAAATATTCAGCACCACGGCCTGTACCGGCGCCAGCCACAGAGGCAAGGCACCCGCATAGTTTTCCACCAGGATGCCGATGAAACGCTCCAGGGAACCGAGGATGGCCCGATGCAGCATCACCGGTACATGGCGGGCATTGTCCTCGCCCACATACTCGGCACCCAGGCGACCCGGCATGGAGAAATCCACCTGCATGGTGCCGCACTGCCAGGAACGCCCGATGGCATCCTTGATGTGGAACTCGATCTTGGGGCCATAAAAGGCACCCTCGCCGGGCAACTCATCCCATTCCAGGCCGGAAGCCTTGAGGCCGGCCCGCAGGGCATTCTCCGCCTTGTCCCAGATGTCGTCGGAACCGACACGGCTTTCAGGGCGCAGGGCCAGCTTCACCGCCACCTGATCGAAACCGAAGTCGGCATAGACCTTCTTCACCAGGGCGTTGAAAGCCGTCACTTCCGCTTCGATCTGGTCTTCGGTACAGAAGATGTGGCCGTCGTCCTGGACGAAGCCGCGCACGCGCATCAGGCCGTGCAGGGCGCCGGAGGCCTCGTTGCGGTGACAGGAGCCGAACTCGCCGTAGCGCAGGGGCAGGTCGCGGTAGGAGCGCAGATCGGAATTGAACACCTGCACGTGCCCCGGGCAATTCATCGGCTTGATGGCGTAATCCCGCTTCTCCGACTCCGTGGTGAACATGTTGTTCTTGTAGTGCTCCCAGTGGCCGGACTTCTCCCACATGCTGCGGTCGAGAATCTGGGGGCAGCGGATTTCCTGGTAGCCGTTGTCGCGATAGACCTGGCGCATGTACTGCTCGATTTCCTGCCAGATGGCCCAGCCCTTGGGGTGCCAGAAAACCATGCCCGGCGCTTCATCCTGCATGTGGAACAGGTCCAGATGCTTGCCGATGCGGCGGTGATCCCGCTTCTCGGCCTCTTCCAGCATGTGCAGGTAGGCTTCCTGGTCTTCCTTCTTGGCCCAGGCGGTGCCGTAGATGCGCTGCAGCATCTCGTTCTTGGAATCGCCGCGCCAGTAGGCACCGGCCACCTTCATCAGCTTGAAAACCTTGAGCTTGCCGGTGGAGGGGACGTGGGGGCCGCGACAGAGGTCCACAAATTCGCCTTCCCGGTACAGGGAAACATCCTGGTCGGCCGGGATGGCGGCAATCAGCTCGGCCTTGTACTTCTCACCCTGCTCCAGGAAGAACTTGACCGCATCGTCCCGGGCCCAGACTTCGCGGCTTACCGGAATGTCGCGCTTGGCCAGCTCGGCCATTTTCTTCTCGATGGCCAGCAGGTCTTCAGGGGTAAAGGGGCGCTTGTAGGCGAAGTCGTAGTAGAAGCCGTTGTCGATGACCGGACCAATGGTCACCTGGGCTTCGGGAAACAGCTCCTTCACCGCATAGGCCAGCAGGTGGGCCGTGGAGTGGCGGATGATTTCCAGACCGTCCGCATCCTTGTCGGTGACGATGGCCAGCTGGGTATCACGCTCCATCAGGTGGGAAGTATCCACCAGCTTGCCGTCCACCTTGCCGGCCAGGGCGGCGCGGGCGAGGCCGGCACCGATGGAGGCGGCAACCTCGGCAACGGTCACCGGAGCATCGAAGGAGCGGATGGAACCGTCGGGCAGCGTGATATTGGGCATGATTTCTCCAGCCACATTAAATTCTGGACAAAAAAAAAGTGCGGACGGATCCGCACTTTTTTTCGACATAGGAACGAAGGCGAACCGCTTAGGCTTTCTGAACCAGGATAGTGCAAGTTCGGAAATTCACGGTACAGCTCCGTTCAAGGTGTTGGTAGGCGCGATTGGATTCGAACCAACGACCCCCACCATGTCAAGGTGGTGCTCTAACCAACTGAGCTACGCGCCTGCAAAGAAGGCCGAATTATAACGATCCCAGAGAATCGCGCAAGGGGCTGAGGAGACTTTTTTCGCTTCGCCCCACAAAAAAAATCAGCACAACCGTCCGGGCGAACATTTGGCCAGGGCGGGCGCCACTGCGGTGACGGGGCGCGACTCCTGGATCCAGGCGCGGATGCCCTGGCGCACGTTGTAGATCTTGCTGTAGCCGGCCTGCTGTTCGAGAAAGTCACTGACGACCCGGGTGCGGTTGCCGCTGCGGCAGATGAGGATCACCGGCTGTTCCGGACCTGCCACCGTCTTCAGCTGCTCCAGCCAGGCCGCCGGATTGGCGCGGCCGTTGGCATCGAAGAAGGTGAGCAGACGGCTGCCGGGAATGACGCCGGTTTCCCGCCATTCGGGCTCAGTACGGATATCCACCAGGACCACGCCACTGGCCACCAGCCGGGCCACTTCGGCGCTGTCCACATTCACTACCTCGGCCCTGGCCGCGAACGCCGCCAGCAGCCCCAGGAGGAGGAAGAAGGCGTGCTTCACGCCGCTACCTCCGGCCAGGCGGCCAGGAATTCCTGCCAGTGGGGCTTGTCCAGCTTGGCCAGTTCGGCCTTGATGAAGGCCAGTTCGGCCAGATGCTCCTCCCGGCTGACCTCGCCCCGCATCAGGCGGAAACGGGTGGACACCAGGTAGGTATTGACCACATCGGTCTCGCAGTAATCGCGGATCTCATCGGCCTTGCCCTCCTGCCAGGCCTGCCACACCTTGCCGCCGTCCATGCCCAGCTTGCCGGGGAAGCCCATGAGCTTGGCCAGGTCATCCAGGGGAGCGCTGGCCCGGGGCTGGTACATGGCCAGCAGGTCCATCAGGTCCAGGTGGCGGGTGTGGTAACGGCTGATGTAGTTGTTCCACTTGAAGTCCCGGGAATCGGCATAGTCGCCGTCGCCCAGGTCCCAGTAGCGGGGAGCCACGACGCCGTGGATCAGGCCCCGGTAGTGCAGCACCGGCAGGTCGAAGCCGCCGCCGTTCCAGGAAACGATCTGGGGCGTGAATTTCTCGATGCCGTCGAAGAAGCGCTGGATGATCTCCCCTTCGCCAATCTCGGGAGCCGCCAGGGACCACACCTTGAAGGCATCCCGGGCCCGCAGGGCGCAGGAGATGGTCACCACCCGCTGCAGGTGCAGGGGCAGGAAGTCGCTGCCGTTCTGGGCCCGGCGCTGCTGGAAGGCCAGTTCAGCCACCTCGTCGTCGGAGAGGTCGGCGGGAAGATCGTGCAGGCGGCGCAGCCCGGGCACATCCGGGATGGTTTCAATATCGAAGACGAGGACGGGAACCATGGGACTCAGGCGGGGAAAACGCCGGTGGACAGGTAACGGTCGCCCCGGTCGCAAACGATGGTGACGATGGTGGCGTTCTCCAGCTCCCGGGCCAGGCGCAGGGCCACGGCCAGGGCGCCGCCGGAGGAGATGCCGGCGAACAGGCCCTCTTCCCGGGCCAGGCGCCGGGTCATGTCCTCGGCCTCGGCCTGGGACACGTATTCAAGGCGGTCCACCCGGCTACGCTCGTAGATTTTCGGCAGATAGGCTTCGGGCCATTTGCGGATGCCGGGAATCTGGCTGCCCTCTTCCGGCTGGCAGCCGACGATCTGGATGCGCGGATTCTTTTTCTTGAGAAACTGGGAAGTACCGATGATGGTGCCGGTGGTGCCCATGCTGGAAACGAAATGGGTCACCTGGCCCTTGGTGTCGCGCCAGATTTCCGGCCCGGTGCCTTCGAAGTGGGCCAGGGGATTATCCGGATTGGCGAACTGGTCGAGGATGATGCCCTTGCCTTCGTCGCACATTTTTTCGGCCACGTCCCGGGCCAGTTCCATGCCACCGTCCCGGGGCGTCAGGATCAGTTCGGCGCCGTAGGCACGCATGGTCTGGCGCCGCTCCAGGCTCTGGTTTTCCGGCATCACCAGGATCATGCGGTAGCCACGCATGGCGGCGGCCATGGCCAGGGCGATGCCGGTGTTGCCGGAGGTGGCTTCGATCAGGGTGTCGCCGGGCCGGATCTCGCCCCGCTGCTCGGCGTGGGAAATCATGGAGAGGGCCGGGCGATCCTTCACTGAACCGGCCGGATTGTTGCCTTCCAGTTTGGCCAGGATGACGTTGCCGCGCTGGGCAATGGCCTCGCCGGGCAGGCGCTTCAGCTGCACCAGGGGCGTATTGCCGACGAAATCTTCCAGGGTCTTGTACATGGCTCAGCGTCCGTTGAGGAATTGCACGTAGTCGGCGACGCCTTCGGCCACGGTGGCGAACTCGTCGCCATAGCCGGCGCTGCGCAGCTTGCTGAGGTCGGCCTGGGTGAAGCTCTGGTACTTGCCTTTGAGGGCTTCGGGGAAGGCCACGTACTCCACCAGCCCCTGCTGCACCATCGCCTCCAGGGACAGGGCCGGCTTGCCCTCGGCGGCGCGGCAGCTGTTCACCGTGGCCACGGCCACGTCGTTGAAGCTCTGGGCCCGGCCGGTGCCCAGGTTGAAGATGCCCGACTTTTCCGGATGGTCGAGGAAGTACAGATTGACCTTGGCCACGTCCTTCACATAAACGAAGTCGCGCTGCTGCTCCCCGTTGGCGTAGCCGTCACAGCCCTCGAACAGCTTGACCTTGCCTTCGGCCCGGTACTGGTTGAAATGGTGGAAGGCGACGGAGGCCATGCGCCCCTTGTGGCTCTCCCGGGGGCCGTAGACATTGAAGTAACGGAAGCCCACCACCTGGGAACCGGCTTCGGGCAGGCGCTGGCGCACGATCTGGTCGAACAGGAACTTGGAGTAGCCGTACACGTTGAGGGGCGCCTCGTACTGCCGCTCTTCCTTGAAGACGCTGCTGCCGCCATAGGTGGCGGCGGAGGAGGCGTAGAGCAGCTGCACTTCCTGCTCCAGGCACCAGTCCAGCAGGGACAGGGAGTAGCGGTAGTTGTTCTCCATCATGTAGCGGCCGTCGGTCTCCATGGTGTCGGAGCAGGCGCCTTCGTGGAAGATGGCCTCCACGTCGCCGTCGAAGTGGCCGCAGAGCAGGCGCTCGAGGAACTCGCCCTTGTCCAGGTAGTCGGCGATTTCGCAGTCCACCAGATTCTTGAACTTGTCCGCCTTGGTCAGGTTGTCCACGGCGATGATGCGGGTGATGCCCCGCTCATTGAGGGCCTTGACCAGGTTGGCGCCGACGAAGCCGGCGGCGCCGGTGACGATGTAGTACATGTGAATTCCTTAATTGGCGTCGGCCGCCAGGGCGGCCGACAGTTCCTCGCGACTGACGGTAGCGGTACCGAGCTTGCCCACCACCACGCCGCCGGCCAGGTTGGCCAGGTGGATGGCGTCGCCCCAGGGGGCGCCCAGGGCCATCATGGCGGCCAGGGTGGCAATGACCGTGTCGCCAGCACCGGAGACGTCGAACACTTCCTGGGCCCGGGCCGGCTGGTGCAGCGCCTCGCCGTCGCGATAGAGGCTCATGCCCTCTTCGCTACGAGTCACCAGCAGGGCTTCCAGTTCCAGTTCGCTGCGCAATTGCTGGGCCTTGGCTGCCAGCTGGGCCTCGTCGCTCCAGCGCCCCACCACCTGGCGCAGCTCGGAGCGGTTGGGGGTGATGACGGTGGCGCCGCGGTACTTGGAATAATCCTCGCCCTTGGGATCCACCAGCACCTTTTTCCCGGCCGCCCGGGCCAGACGGATCATGTCGCCGATATGGGCCAGGCCGCCCTTGCCGTAGTCGGAAAGAATCACCACATCCACTCCGGCCAGGCGCTGCTCGAACTCGGCCAGCTTGGCCTGCAGCACCTCGTGGGACGGGGTGGTCTCGAAATCGATGCGCAGCAGCTGCTGCTGGCGGCCGATGACCCGCAGTTTGACCGTGGTGTCGATGGCTCCGTCGGGCAGCAGGGAGGCGGCAATGCCGCCCTCTTCCATCTGCCGCTGCAGGATGCGGCCGGCCTCGTCGTTGCCGACCACGGACAGCAGGCCGACCCGCGCCCCCAGGGAAGCGCAGTTGCGGGCCACGTTGGCGGCGCCGCCGGGACGCTCTTCGGAGCGCTCCACCTTGACCACCGGCACCGGTGCTTCGGGGGAAATGCGGGAGACATCGCCGAACCAGTAGCGGTCCAGCATGACATCGCCGACCACGAGAATGCGGGCGGCGGAAAAATCGGGAAGTTGGTGCATGTCGCTTGGCATATCAATCAAAAAGTTCGGCATCCGCCATGCTGGCGCCCTGGGCATCCTTGGCCGACAGGCGGGGCTCCAGCCCGTCCAGGGGCCAGTCCACGGCCAGCCCGGGGTCGTTCCAGGCAATGCAGCGCTCGAATTCTGGCGCGTAGTAATCGGTGGTCTTGTAGAGGAATTCGGCGGTCTCGCTGAGCACCAGGAAACCATGGGCAAAGCCGGCCGGCACCCACATCTGGCGCTGGTTTTCCGCCGACAGCACTTCGCCCACCCACTGGCCGCAGGTGGGGGAACTGCGGCGGATGTCCACCGCCACGTCGAACACGGCACCGCTCACCACCCGCACCAGTTTTCCCTGGGGCTGGCGGATCTGGTAATGCAGGCCGCGCAGCACGCCCCGGGCGGAGCGGGAATGGTTGTCCTGGACGAAATCCGGATCACAGCCGGTAAGCTCGGCGAAGGTGCGCCGGTTATAGCTTTCCATGAAGAAGCCCCGGGCATCGCCGAAAATCCTGGGTTCCAGGACTATCACCTCGGGAATGGCCGTCCTGATTGCCTTCACAGCCCCTGCTCCTTGAGCAGGGCCAGCAGGTATTGGCCGTAGCCGTTCTTGGCCAGGACCCGGGCCTGGGCATCCAGGGTGGCGTCGTCGATCCAGCGCTGGCGCCAGGCCACCTCTTCGGGGCAGGCCACCTTGAGGCCCTGGCGCTTCTCGATGGTCTCGATGAACTGGCCCGCCTCCAGCAGGGATTCGTGGGTGCCGGTATCGAGCCAGGCATAGCCCCGGCCCATGATTTCCACGTTGAGCTTGCCCGCTTCTAGGTAGTGCCGGTTCACGTCGGTGATTTCCAGTTCTCCCCGGGGCGACGGCTTGATGCCCTTGGCCACGGCGACGATATCGGTGTCGTAGAAGTAGAGGCCGGTGACGGCGTAGTGGGACTTGGGCTGCAGCGGCTTTTCCTCGATGGAGAGGGCCCGCTGCTGGGCATCGAACTCGACCACGCCATAGCGCTCCGGATCGTTCACCCGGTAGGCGAAGACCGAGGCACCGCTGTCCCGGCCGTTGGCCCGCTGCACCAGGGTGGCCAGGTCGTGGCCGTGGAAGATGTTGTCCCCCAGCACCAGGGCTGCCGGGGCGCCGTCGAGGAAGTCCTCGCCGATGAGAAAGGCCTGGGCCAGGCCGTCCGGCGAGGGCTGCACCGCGTATTGCAGGTTGATGCCCCACTGGGAGCCGTCTCCCAGCAACTGCTCGAAGCGGGGCGTGTCCTGGGGCGTGGAGATGATAAGGATGTCCCGCAGACCGGCCAGCATCAGGGTGGTCAGGGGGTAGTAGATCATCGGCTTGTCGTAGATCGGCAGCAGCTGCTTGGACACCGCCAGGGTGGCCGGATAGAGCCGGGTGCCGGAACCGCCGGCGAGAATGATGCCTTTACGGGGTTTAGTAGCCATTCTGGGCCTTCAGGGCGAGAAGCTGCATCATGCGGGAAAGATAGGGCTGCCAGTCGGGCATGGTCAGACCGAAACGGTCCTCCAGCTTGCGGCAGTCGAGACGGGAATTGAGGGGGCGCGGCGCCGGCAGCGGATATTCGCTGCTGGGAATGGGTGCGATGGCCGCCGGCCCCAGCTTGAGGGCGAAGCCGGGCGTCTGTTCGGCGGTGGCGACGATGGCCCGGGCAAAACCGTTCCAGCTCACCGGATTGGCCGCCGCCAGGTGGTACAGCTCGCAGCCCTGCTGGGCGCGCCCGCCGTCGAGCTGGGCCAGGACCATGCCGGTGACGGTGGCGATCATGGCCGCCGGCGTCGGGCTGCCGACCTGGTCGGCCACCACCTTGAGGCTGCCCCGCTCGCTCGCCAGGCGCAGGATGGTCTTGACGAAATTCTTGCCCCGGGCGCCGAAGACCCAGCTGGTGCGGAAGATGAGGCCGCGGCCGCCCACGGCCAGCATGGCTTCCTCCCCTTCCCGCTTGGTCCGGCCATAGACGCCGAGGGGCGCCGTGGCATCGGACTCCACATAGGGTGCCGCCTTGCTGCCGTCGAAGACATAGTCGGTGGAGTAATGCACCAGCAGGGCATCCAGGGCCTTGGCCTCCTCGGCCAGCAGGCCCACGGCCTCGGCATTGATGCGCCGGGCCAGTTCAGGCTCCTTTTCCGCCTGATCCACCGCCGTATAGGCGGCGGCATTGACGATCAGGCGGGGGCGCTGTTCCCGCACCACGGTCCGCAGCCGGTCCAGGTCGGCCAGGTCGCAAGTACGCCGGTCCAGGGCCAGCACCGGCCCCAGGGGCGCCAGGTCCCGCTGCAGTTGCCAGCCCAGCTGGCCCTGGCTGCCCAGGAGCAGGATGGGAGCCGACACCTCAGGCTTCCCCATACTGGCGGCCTACCCACTCCCGGTAGGCGCCGGAGGTGACGTTGTGCACCCACTGGGGATTGTCCAGGTACCAGCGTACGGTCTTGCGGATGCCGGTTTCGAAGGTCTCCGCCGGCTTCCAGCCCAGCTCCCGTTCCAGCTTGCTGGCGTCGATGGCATAGCGCCGGTCGTGGCCGGGCCGGTCGGCAACGAAAGTGATCTGGCTGGCGTAGGAGGCGCCGTCGGCCCGGGGCGACAGTTCGTCGAGCATGGCGCACAGGGTATGCACCACCTCCAGGTTGGGCTTTTCGTTCCAGCCGCCCACGTTGTAGGTCTCACCCAGACGGCCGGCTTCCAGGACGCGGCGGATGGCGCTGCAATGGTCCTTCACATAGAGCCAGTCGCGGATCTGCTGGCCGTCGCCGTAGATGGGCAGGGGCTTGCCGGCCAGGGCGTTGTGGATGATGAGGGGAATGAGCTTTTCCGGGAAATGGTAGGGCCCGTAATTGTTGGAGCAGTTGGTGGTCAGCACCGGCAGGCCGTAGGTATGGTGGTAGGCCCGCACCAGATGGTCGGAGGCCGCCTTGCTGGCCGAATAGGGACTGTTGGGCTCGTAGCGGTGCTGCTCGGTGAAGGCCGGGGCCTCCTTTTCCAGGGAACCGTAAACCTCGTCCGTGGACACGTGGAGAAAGCGGAAGGCCGCCTTGTCGTCGGCAGGCAGGCCGTTCCAGTAGGCCCGCACGGCCTCCAGCAGGCGGAAGGTGCCGACGATGTTGGTCTGAATGAAGTCCTCCGGCCCGTGGATGGAACGGTCCACATGGCTCTCGGCGGCGAAGTTCACCACCGCCCGCACCCGGTTCTGCTGCAGCAGTTCCAGAATCAGGTCGTAGTCGGCGATGTCGCCGCGCACGAAACGGTGCCGCGGGTCGCCGGCCAGTCCCTGGAGGTTCTCCAGATTGCCGGCGTAGGTCAGCTTGTCCAGGTTGATGACGGGTTCGTCCCCCGCCGCCAGCCAGTCGATGACGAAATTGCTGCCGATGAAGCCTGCACCGCCGGTCACCAGGATCATGGCGAACTCCTTATTGACGGCCGATGGCCTGGTAGTCGATGCCGAACTGGCGCACCTGCTTGGGTTCGTACAGGTTGCGGCCGTCGAAGATCACCGGCTGCTTCAGCTTGGCCTTGATGGCCTCGAAATCGGGACTGCGGAATTCCTTCCACTCGGTGACGATGAGCAGGGCATCCGCCCCGTCCAGGGCAGCCATGGGGCTCTCCGCATAGCTCAGGCGCGGCTCGTCGCCGAAAATGCGCCGGGCTTCATGCATGGCCACCGGATCGTAGGCCACCACGGTGGCGCCGGCGGCGAAGAGATCGGCCAGCAGGTAACGGCTGGGGGCCTCACGCATGTCGTCCGTATTTGGCTTGAATGCCAGGCCCCAGACGGCGAATTTGCGGCCGCTGAGGTCGTTGCCGAAACGCTTCACGGTCTTGGCGGTGAGCACGTGCTTCTGGGCATCGTTGGCGTCTTCCACCGCATTGAGGACCTTCATCTCCATGCCGGCATCGAGGCGGGCGGTGCGCTGCAGGGCCTGCACATCCTTGGGGAAGCAGGAACCGCCGTAGCCGCAGCCCGGATAGAGGAAGTGGTAGCCGATGCGCGGGTCGGAACCGATGCCCTGGCGCACCTGCTCGATGTCGGCACCCAGCTTCTCGGCCAGATTGGCCAGTTCGTTCATGAAGCTGATGCGGGTGGCCAGCATGGCGTTGGCGGCGTACTTGGTCAGTTCGGCGGAACGCACATCCATGACGATGAGACGCTCATGGTTGCGCTGGAAGGGCGCATAGAGGGCGCGCATCAACTCGATGGCGCGCTCGTCCTCGGCGCCGACGACGATGCGGTCCGGCCGCATGAAATCCTCCACGGCGGCGCCTTCCTTGAGGAATTCCGGATTGGAGACGACGCTGTAGGCGATATCCGCTCCCCGGGCCTTGAGCTCGTCGGCGATGGCGGCGCGCACCTTGTCGCCGGTGCCCACGGGCACGGTGGACTTGTCCACCACCACCTTGTAGTCGCCCATGTGGCGGCCGATGTTGCGGGCGGCGGCGAGCACGTACTGCAGATCGGCGGAACCGTCCTCGTCCGGCGGCGTGCCGACGGCAATGAACTGGATGGTGCCGTGGGCCACGGCCTGTTCCACATCGGTGGTAAAACGCAGGCGGCCGGCGGCCACGTTGCGCTTCACCATGTCCAGCAGGCCCGGTTCGAAAATGGGAATGCCGCCTTCGTTGAGAATCCGGATCTTTTCCGGATCCACATCCAGGCACAGCACATCGTTGCCCACCTCGGCCAGGCAGGTACCGCTCACCAGGCCCACATAGCCCGTACCGACAACCGTAACTTTCAAATTATTCTCCCTGAAGGGTCATTGATCCGCCCAAACCGACGCATTCATGGGCTCAGGGGATCAGATCGAATTCTTCCGTGCGCCGGGGCGGATAGGTTTCCCAGCCGCCGCAGGCAGGACAGCGCCAGTAGAAGTGGCGCGCCTTGAAGCCGCAATTATCGCACCGATAGCGGGCCAGCCGGCGGGTGTGGTTGTGCACCAGATTGCGCACCAGCTCCAGGTCCGCCCGCTTTTCCGGCGGCACGCCGAGCAGCTGGGCTTCCAGCAGGCGGTCCAGGCCCAGCAGGGTCGGATTGCGCCGCAGTTCATCCCGCACCAGGCGATAGGCTGCCTCCGGCCCCTCCGCATCCATCACCAGCTGGAATACGGTTTCCAGGAGATCGAGGGAGGGGTAGCTGGCCAGATAGCCGCGCAGCAGTTGCAGCCCCTCTTCCCGCTGGCCCTGGGCCAGGTAGGCATCCTGCAGCTTGCGGGCGACGATGGCCAGGTAGGCCGGATTCTGGCTCTCGATGCGTTTCCAGGCCTCGATGGCTGCTGCCAGATCGCCCCCCTGTTGCAACAGGTCGCCCTGCAGGACGCTGGCGCGCACGCAGTTGCGATGCAGGGAAAGGGCCGAGTCCAGGTACTGGCGGGCGGAATCGGGCCGGGAATTGATCATCTCCCCGGCCGCCAGCTCGCAGTAATAGTTGGCGATTTCCTTCTGGGTGGCGTAGTCAGGCATTTCCTTGGCGATGGCGATGGCCTTCTGCCAGTCCTTCTCCTGCTGGTAGATTTCCAGCAGGTTGCGCTTGGCCTCCTCGTCCCGGGAGGTGCCGCGCAAGCGGGAAAACACCTCTTCGGCCCGGTCCAGCAGGCCGGCCTTGAGGAAGTCCTGGCCAAGCTCGGAAAGGGCCTGCAGCTTCAGCTCCGGCGACAGGTCCACCCGCTCGATGAGGTTCTGGTGCATGCGGATGGCCCGCTCGGTCTCGCCGCGGCGGCGGAACAGGTTGCCCAGGGCGAAGTGCAGTTCCACCGTCTGGGGATCCACCTTCACCACTTCGATGAAGGCTTCGATGGCCTTGTCCGGCTGCTCGTTGAGCAGGAAATTCAAGCCCTGGAAGTAGGACCGGGGCAGGGCCCGGGATTCCCGCACCAGATGCTTGATGTCGATGCGGGCGGCGGCCCAGCCAAGGACGAAAAACAGGGGAAAGAGCAGTAACTGCCAGTACTCGAATTCGATCATTGGGCCACGGCCTCGCCGGCAGGAGGCGGTTGCACGGCAGCGTCGCTGGCAGCCGGCTTGAGCACGGCCTGGCGCTCCCGCTCCCGCGCCAGTTCACGGCGGGTGCGCGACAGTTCGCGGCGCAGCTGGAACAGGGTGCCGAACAGGGACAGAGCACCAAGGGCCGTCCCGGCGGCGAAGAAACCGAGCAGGATGATCACCAGGGGCGCCTGCCACTGAGTATCGAAGAAGAAGCGCAGACTCACCGGATCGCTGTTCATTGCCGCAAAACCCAGCAAGAAGAAGAAGATGATGAGCCGGATGATCAAGATCAGGGCGCGCATAGCCTTATCCGCAAGCAATAAAAAAGGCGGCAACCCTAGGGTTGCCGCCCGCAATCTACCACAGGACAGGGGGTAAGGTCAGCGTCAGGCGGAGAGAGAGGCCAGCAGCCCCAGGTCCACCCGTTCGCGCAGTTCCTTGCCTGCCTTGAAATGGGGTACGTATTTTTCCGGAACGCTGACTTTATCCCCGGACTTGGGGTTACGCCCCATTCGCGGCGGCCGGTAGTTCAGCGCGAAGCTGCCGAACCCCCGAATCTCGATACGGTCACCGTGGGCCAGAGCCTCGGTCATGGCATCGAGAATTTCCTTGACCGCGAAATCAGCGTCTTTCGCCACCAGTTGCGGAAACCGCATGGCCAGGCGGGCGATCAGCTCGGATTTGGTCATGCTTGAGCCTTAAAAAGCCATTGAGGGAAAGAAGCCCTCCAGCCCCACCCATCCCCGGTACCGATCCTGTCGGCGCAGCACCGGGAAGCCGGGAGGGGCATGGAAGGGGATTTCTTAGCCCTGGTTGGAGCCGTTCAGCTTGGCCTTCAGCAGCGCACCCAGGTTGGTGGTGCCGGAAGCGGCGGAGCTTTCGGAAGCGAACTTCTGCATGGCTTCGTGTTGCTCGGCCTGATCCTTGGCCTTGATGGACAGGTTCACGTTGCGGGACTTGCGATCCACGTTGATGATCATGGCTTCGAGTTCGTCGCCGACCTTGACCAGCTGGGACAGATCTTCCACGCGGTCACGGGAGTACTCGGAAGCACGCAGGTAGCCTTCAACGTCACCTTCCAGCTGCAGCACGGCACCCTTGGCATCAACGCTCTTCACCACGGCGCGCACGATGGTGTTCTTCTCGTGGGTGGCGATGTAGTTGGTGTAGGGGTCGCCTTCGAGCTGCTTGATACCCAGGGAGATGCGCTCCTTGTCGGTATCGATGGCCAGCACCACGGCCTGCACTTCGTCGCCCTTCTTGAAGTTGCGGATGGCTTCTTCGCCGGTGGTGCTCCAGGACAGGTCGGAAAGGTGCACCAGGCCGTCGATGTTGCCGGGCAGGCCGATGAACACGCCGAAGTCGGTGATGGACTTGATCTGGCCGGAGACCTTGTCGCCCTTCTTGTGGTTCTGGGCGAACTCTTCCCACGGATTGGCCAGGCACTGCTTCATGCCCAGGGAGATACGACGACGGTCTTCGTCGATTTCCAGAATCATGACTTCCACTTCGTCGCCCAGCTGGACAACCTTGGTGGGGTGCACGTTCTTGTTGGTCCAGTCCATTTCGGAGACGTGGACCAGACCTTCGATACCCTGTTCGATTTCAACGAAGGCGCCGTAGTCGGTCAGGTTGGTGACCTTGCCGAACAGGCGGGTACCGGAGGGGTAACGACGGGAGATGCCCACCCACGGATCTTCGCCCAGCTGCTTCAGGCCCAGGGACACGCGGTTCTTTTCGGTGTCGAACTTCAGCACCTTGGCGGTGACTTCGTCGCCCACGGCCAGCACTTCGCTGGGGTGACGCACACGACGCCAGGCCAGGTCGGTGATGTGCAGCAGGCCGTCGATGCCGCCCAGGTCCACGAAGGCGCCGTAGTCGGTGATGTTCTTGACGATACCCTTGACGGTAGCGCCTTCCTGCAGGGTGGACAGCAGCTTCTCGCGCTCTTCGCCCATGGTTTCTTCCAGGACGGCACGGCGGGAAACGACCACGTTGTTACGCTTGCGATCCAGCTTGATGACCTTGAATTCCATGGTCTTGCCTTCGTAAGGAGTGGTGTCCTTGACGGGGCGGATGTCGACCAGGGAGCCGGGCAGGAAGGAGCGGACGCTGTTGGTCATGACGGTCAGACCGCCCTTGACCTTGCCGGTGATGACGCCGGTCACCAGGGTACCTTCGTTCAGGGCCTTTTCCAGATCGTTCCAGGCGGCGATGCGCTTGGCCTTGTCGCGGGAGAGGCGGGTTTCACCGAAGCCGTCTTCCAGCTGTTCGATGGCGACCTGCACGAAGTCGCCGATCTTGGCTTCGACTTCGCCGGCGTCGCTCAGGAATTCTTCGACCGGGATATAGGATTCGGACTTCAGGCCGGCGTTGACGACGACAAAGTTCTGGTCGACGCGAACGACTTCGGCGGTAATCACTTCACCGGAGCGCATCTCCTGGCGGGCCAGGCTCTCTTCGAATAGCGCAGCGAAGGATTCTTGGGAAATGGGGGAAGCAGTAGTCATGGAAAAGGTACCCTAACCGCCTGTACAAGCTGGCGGGAAAAGGTTGAACACCGCCACCGTTCCCCCTTCCTTCCGGCACCCTGCCCGACAGCGGGCGAAAAAATGCGGGGAAAAGGTTCCCGCTTCTTCCAGGAAGTCCGAACGCGAAAGGAATTTCCGATCAGGCTGACGAGGCAGAGGCGTGGAACGGTGACACCAGTCAGGATGCCGAACCGTACCAGTCGAGGACCTGGTCGACCGCCTGGTCGATGGTAAGCCCCGAGGTGTCCAGCAGGACGGCATCCTCATTCTGCTGCAAGGGCGCCACGCTCCGCTCACTATCGCGGCGGTCGCGCTCACGCAAATCCAGCAAAATGGCCTGCATGTTAGCAGGGAACCCTTTGCCGATCAACTGCTTATAACGCCTTTCCGCCCGTACCTCGGCAGAGGCGGTGAGAAAGACCTTGAGCCGGGAGTCGGGGAAGACCACGGACCCGATATCCCGGCCATCCCCCACCAGGCCGGCGCCGCAGCGGAAGACCCGCTGGCGGAACAGCAGGGCGGCCCGCACTGCAGGCAGGGCGGCCACCTTGGAGGCACCCTGGGAAATTTCCTCGGTACGGATGGCCCCCTCCACCTCTTCGCCGGCCAGGCGGATGGAGCCTTCGCCGAAGACCACTTCCAGGCCGGCGGCCACTGCCGCCACCCCGGCTTCGTCATCCCAGTCCACCCCGGCCCGCTGGGCGGCCAGGGCCGTGAGGCGGTAGAGAGCGCCCGAATCCAGATAGCCGAAGCCCAGGGCCGCCGCCACCCGGGCCGCCACCGTACCCTTGCCGGAGGCGGAGGGACCGTCGATGGCGATCACCGGCACGCTGCGGGTGACCGTGGCCAGACGCTCGAAATAATCGGGGAAGGTCTTGGCCACACACTTGGGATCGTTGATGCGCAGGGGCGTGGCAAAGGCGGCCAGGGAGAAGCACATGGCCATGCGATGGTCGTCGTAGGTGTCGATGGCGGCCGGTTTCAGGGCCGGCACAGGCGTCACCTTGAGGTAGTCCGGCCCCTCTTCGACGACAGCCCCCAGCTTCTGCAGTTCGGTGGCCATGGCGGCGATGCGGTCGGTCTCCTTGACCCGCCAGCTGGCGATGTTGCGCAGCACGGTGGTGCCTTCGGCAAAGAGGGCGGCGGTGGCCAGGGTCATGGCCGCATCGGGAATATGGTTGCAGTCCAGGTCGATGGCCTGGAGCTTGCCGCTGGCAGGAGCCCGGGCTTCGATCCAGTTGGGCCCCATCTCGATGCGGGCGCCCATGAGGGCCAGGGCTTCGGCGAAGCGCACGTCGCCCTGGATGGAGTCCTTGCCCACGCCTTCGACCCGCAGGGGGCCGCCGCCGATGGCGCCGGCTGCCAGGAAATAGGAGGCGGAAGAGGCATCCCCTTCCACATAGACCGTGCCGGGAGAGACGTAGCGCACTCCGGCCGGCACGACAAAGGCCTGCCAGCCTTCACGTTGGACCTCCACACCGAAGCGGGCCATGGTGGCCAGGGTGATTTCGATATAGGGCTTGGAAATGAGCTCGCCCACCACCTCCACCCGGGTTTCGACGCCGGTCAGGGGCAGAGCCATGAGCAGGGCAGTCAAAAACTGGCTGGATACGTCGCCGCGGACCTGGAGCACACCGCCGGCGCGGATACTTGCCGGGAAAATTTCCAGGGGCGGGAAGCCGTCGTTGCCCAGGTAACGCACCTCGGCCCCCAGCTGGCGCAGGCCATCCACCAGGTCGCCGATGGGCCGCTCATGCATGCGGGCCACGCCCTTCAGCACATAGTGGCCGCCGGCCAGGGCCAGGGCGGCGGTGAGGGGACGGAAGGCGGTGCCCGCGTTGCCAAGGAACAGCTCGGCCTCCTTCACCGGGAAGGGACCGCCGACACCCGTGATCCGGTAGGCCTCGCCGCCCAGGGACTCCACACCCACGCCCAGCTGCTGCAGCGCCTCCAGCATGCGTTCCGTATCGTCGGAATGGAGCAGGTCCCGCACCTCGGTAACGCCTTCGGCCAGGGCGGCCAGCAGCAGCACCCGGTTGGAAATGCTCTTGGAGCCGGGCAGACGCACGGTGCCGCCGGCGGAAACGAAGGGAGCGAGGTCGAGGAATTCCATGGTCACAACAGCCTTGAGGGGCCGGCGGAGAAGCCCGCCAGCCGGGGGTTAGCGCTTGCCTTCGGCCCAGTCGCGACGGGCCGTGCGGGCGGTATCGAAAATTTCTTCCAGACGGCGACCGTCGCCGGCAGCCAGGGCTTGGTGCAACTCGTCGAGCTGAGCCCGGTAGCTGTCCAGTTCCAGCAGCAGGGCGTCCTTGTTGGCCAGGCAGATGTCCCGCCACATTTCCGGGTGGCTAGCGGCGATGCGGGTGAAATCGCGGAAGCCGCTGGCGGCAAAGGTGAAGAACAGCTCCTTGTTTTCCCGTACCGCCAGATCATGCACCAGGGCGAAGGACAGCAGATGGGGCAGATGGGAAACGGCGGCGAAGACCCGATCATGCTCGGCCGGCGTCAGTTCGTAGATCTGGGCGCCGCACCACTCCCAAGCGGAACGGACCTTGGCCACGTTGAGCACGGAATTCTCCGGCAGGGGCGTCAGCACCACCTTGCGTTCCCGGTAAAGATCGGCCCGGGCAGCCGCGGCACCGGAATTTTCGGCCCCGGCGATGGGATGGGCCGGCACGAACTGGCCGATGCGCTCGCCAAAGGCGGCCCGGGCCGCAGCCACCACGTCGCCCTTGGTGGAGCCGCCGTCGGTGACCACCGTCTCCGGCCCCAGATAGGGCACGATGCGGGCCATGATCTCGGGCATCTGGCCCACCGGCGTGGCCAACAGCACCAGGTCGGCGTCGGACAGTTCATGGGCCGGATTGATGCCGGCCCGGTCGATCACGCCCAGGTCCAGGGCCTGCTGCAGGGACTTGGGGCTGCGCCCGAAGCCCACCACCTCCTCCACCGCGCCGGCCGCCCGCAGGCCCAGGGCGAAAGAACCGCCGATGAGGCCCACACCGAAAATGACTACCTTGTTGAACTCGGCCATGACGCGCGCCTAGAGAGCTTGCACGAAAGAATCCACGGAACGCCGGGGAGGAAGGAATCAATAGACGGCGACCGGGTAGGACCCGAGCACCTTCAGGTAGGCCGCACGCCGGGCCAGTTCGTCCAGGGCCGCCTTGACCCGGGGTTCGTCCCGGTGGCCGTCCACATCGACGAAGAACACGTATTCCCACAGGGTGTGGCGCGCCGGCCGGGATTCCAGGCGGGTCAGGGAGACACCGGCGTCGGCGAAGGGCACCAGCAGGGTATGCAGAGCCCCCGTATTGTTGGGAATAGACATGATCAGGGAGGTCTTGTCCTTGCCCGCCGTGGAGGGGCCGGCGTCGTGGCGGCCCAGCACCACGAAGCGGGTGGTGTTGTTGGGCTCGTCCTCGATGCTCTCGGCCAGCCGGGGCAGGTCGTAGCGGTCCGCCGCCGCCTCGCCAGCGATGGCCGCGGCGCCCTCTTCCTGAGCCGCCATCTGGGCCGCCTGGGCATTGCTGCCGACGGAGATGCGGGGCACGTTGGGCAGGTGGCGGTTCAGCCACTCATGGCACTGGGCCAGGGACTGGGCGTGGGAGTAAACCTTGGTCACCCGGTCCAGGGACGGGGCCTTGGTCAGCAGGTGCTGGTGAATGCGCAGCACCACCTCGCCGCAGATTTTCAGGGAAGTGCCGAGCAGCAGGTCCAGGGTACGGCCGACGGCACCTTCGGTGGAATTTTCCACCGGCGCCACGCCGTAGTTGGCATGGCCGGCTTCCACTTCGCGGAAAACGTCGTCGATGGAGGCCTGGGGCAGGAGCCGGGCGGCATGGCCGAAATGCTTGGTGGATGCGCTTTCCGAGAAGGTGCCCAGGGGCCCGAGGAAGGCGATGCCGAGGGGCTGCTCCAGGGACAGGCAGGCCGACATGACCTCGCGGAAGAACCAGGTGACGCTTTCGCTGGAAAGGGGCCCCTGGTTCATGTCCTGGATGCGGCGCAGGACCTGGGCTTCCCGCTCCGGGCGGTAGATGAAGCCGGCGTCGCCGTGACGGGCCTTGATCTCGCCCACCTGCTGGGCGCAGCGGGCACGGCGGTTGAGCAGGTCGAGCAGCTGGGCGTCGATGGCGTCGATGTCCATGCGCACCACGGACAGTGCGGCCAGCAGGGAGTCCTTGCCGTTGTCGCTATTCTGGCGGTCGCTCATGGTTCAGGCCCGGGACTTGGCGAAAGCATCCATGTACGCCACCAGGGCGCGAACCCCGTCCAGCGGCATGGCGTTGTAGATGGAGGCGCGCATGCCGCCGACGGACTTGTGCCCCTTCAGGGCCAGCAGGCCGGCTTCCTTGGCGCCTGCCAGGAACTCCGCATCGAGGGCGGCATCCCGCAGGGTGAAGGGCACGTTCATCTGGGAACGGCAGGCCGGGTCCACCGGATTGCGGTAGAAACCGTCGCTGCCGTCGATGGCGGCGTAAAGCAGGCGGGCTTTCTCGGCGTTGATGCGGGCCATCTCGTTGATGCCGCCGATGCGCTTCAGCCACTGGAACACCAGCCCGGCCACGTAGATGGCGAAGGTGGGCGGGGTGTTGAGCATGGAGTCGTTCTCGGCCATGACCGCGTAGTCCAGGACCGTCGGCAGACTGGCCGGGGCCTTGCCCAGCAGGTCCTCGCGCACGATCACCAGGGTCAGGCCGGAAGGGCCGATATTCTTCTGGGCGCCGGCATAGATGAGGCCGTAGCGGGAAACGTCCATGGGCCGGGAGAGGATGTGAGAGGACATGTCCGCCACTACCGGCACCCCGGCGGGAACGCCGGCCAGGAAGGCCGCTTCGTCCAGCAGCTCGACGCCGTGGATGGTTTCGTTGGTGCACAGGTGCAGGTAGGCCGCATCAGCATTGACCTGCAATTCGGCCGCGGCCGGCAGACGGGTGAAACCGTCGGCCACGGCAGCCTTGTCTTCCGTGCTGGCGATGCAGCGGGCGGCGGTTTCACCGCAGACCCGCAAAGTTTCCTTGAAGGCCTTCTTGGACCAGGAGCCGGTGACGATGTAGTCGGCCGGCTGCTTGTCCTTAACGCCGGCCAGCAGGTTGAGGGGAACCTGGGCGAACTGCTGGGTGGCGCCGCCCTGCAGGAACAGCACCTTGTAGTTGGCGGGGATGCCCATCAGCTCCCGCAGATCGGCTTCGGCCCGCTGGGCGATGGACGTGAATTCCTTGCCCCGGTGACTCATTTCCATGACGCCGCAACCGGCGCCCTGCCAGTCCAGCATTTCGTCCTGAACCTGCTCCAGCACCTCGGCGGGCAGAGCCGCCGGGCCGGCACTGAAATTCCACAAACGCATTACGCTTCCTCGCTGGCAGCGCTGTCCTCGCCGCCTTCAAGCATTTCGCCGTCCGCCAGTTCGTCGCCGGCCTCGGCATCGGTATCGCCTTCGCTTTCCGCCACCTTTTCCAGGCCGGACAACTTCTCGCCCGCATCCAGGGAAATCAGGGTGACGCCCTGGGTGGCACGACCCAGTTCGCGGATCTCGGCCACCCGGGTGCGAATCAGCACGCCGCCGGTGGTGATGAGCATGACCTCGTCCGCATCGGTCACCAGCTTGGCAGCGACGATCTTGCCGTTACGCTCGCTGGCGGCAATGGCCATGACGCCCTGGGTGCCGCGGCTGGAACGACGGAAGTCGCCCAGGCGGGTGCGCTTGCCGTAGCCGTTCTCGGTGGCCACCAGCACGGTTTCCTCTTCGCTTTCGGCCACCAGCAGGGAAATGACGCTCTGACCTTCCTGCAGCATCATGCCGCGCACGCCGCGGGACTGGCGACCCATGGGGCGCACCTGATCCTCGCCGAACCAGACAGCCTTGCCGCCGTCGGAGACCAGCACGATGTCGCTCTGGCCGGTGGTCAGGTCGGCACCGATCAGGTAGTCGCCCTCGTCCAGATCGACGGCGATGATGCCGGCCTTGCGGGGATTAGAGAAGTTGGCCAGGGAAGTCTTCTTCACGGTGCCCTGGACGGTGCACATGAAGACGTACTTGTCGTCGGAGAATTCCTTCACCGGCAGGATGGCGTTGATCTGCTCGCCCTCTTCCATGGGGAACATGTTGATGATGGGCTTGCCCCGGCTGATGCGGCTGCCCTGGGGCACTTCATAGACCTTGAGCCAGTAGCAGCGGCCCCGGTTGGAGAAGCAGAGGATGTAGTCGTGGGTGTTGGCGACGAAGAGGTGATCGACGAAGTCGTCATCCTTCATGGCAGCCGCCTGCTTGCCGCGGCCGCCGCGGCGCTGGGCCCGGTAGTCGGCCAGGGGCTGGGACTTGATGTAGCCGGTGTGGGACAGGGTCACCACCATGTCCTGGGGCGTGATCAGGTCTTCGATGCCCAGGTCCTGGGCGTAGGCCACGATCTCGGAGCGCCGGTCGTCGCCGAACTGGTCGCGGATGGCGGTCAGTTCCTCGCCGATGATCTCGGTGACGCGCTCGGGGCGGGCCAGGATGTCCATCAGGTCGGCGATCTTTTCCAGCAGTTCCTTGTAATCGGCGACGATCTTGTCCCGCTCCAGGCCGGTCAGGCGCTGCAGACGCAGTTCCAGGATGGCCTGGGCCTGGGCTTCGGTGAGGCGGTAGCCCTGGGCGGAGAGGCCGTACTCGGGCGCAATGCCTTCGGGACGGGTGGCATCCAGGCTGGCCCGGGCCAGCATTTCGGTAACGGTGGCGGAAACCCACATGCGGGCCATCAGCTCGCGGCGGGCATCGGCCGGAGTGGGCGCGGCCTTGATCAGGGCGATGATTTCGTCCACGTTGTCCAGGGCTACGGCCAGACCTTCCTGGGTGTGGGCCTTTTCCCGGGCCTTGCGCAGTTCGAAGACGGTGCGGCGGTTAAGCACTTCGCGGCGGTGGGCCAGGAAGCATTCCAGCATCTGCTTCAGGTTGAGCAGGCGCGGCTGGCCATCCACCAGGGCCACCATGTTCATGCCGAAGGTGTCCTGCAGCTGGGTCATCTTGAACAGGTTGTTCAGGACCACTTCGGGCATCTCGCCCCGCTTCAGTTCGATCACCACCCGCATGCCGGACTTGTCGGACTCGTCCCGCAGGTCGGAGATGCCTTCGATGCGCTTTTCGTTGACCAGCTCGCCGATCTTTTCCAGCAGGGTGCGCTTGTTAACCTGGTAGGGCAGCTCGTCGATGATCAGGGCCTGGCGGTTGCCCTTGTCCAGGTCTTCCACGTGGGTCTTGGCCCGCATCACCACCCGGCCGCGGCCGGTGCGGTAGCCCTCGCGCACCCCGGCGACGCCGTAGATGATGCCGGCGGTGGGGAAGTCGGGGGCCGGAATGATGTCGATCAGCTCGTCGATGGTCAGGTTCGGGTTCTGCAGCAGTGCCAGACAGGCGGCCACCACCTCGCCCAGGTTGTGGGGCGGGATGTTGGTGGCCATACCCACGGCGATGCCGGAGGAGCCGTTGATCAGCAGGTTGGGGATGCGGGCCGGCAGGATCAGGGGTTCCTGCTCGGAGCCGTCGTAGTTGGGGCCGAAGTCGACGGTTTCCTTGTCGATGTCTTCCAGCAGCTGATGCCCGATGCGGGCCATGCGCACTTCCGTGTACCGCATGGCAGCAGCGTTGTCGCCGTCCACCGAACCGAAGTTGCCCTGGCCGTCCACCAGCATGTAGCGCAGGGAAAAGTCCTGGGCCATGCGCACGATGGTGTCGTACACCGCCGTATCGCCGTGGGGGTGGTACTTACCAATGACGTCGCCGACGATACGGGCGGACTTCTTGTAGGCCTTGTTCCAGTCGTTGCCCAGTTCATGCATGGCAAACAGGACCCGGCGATGCACGGGCTTGAGGCCGTCCCGCACATCCGGCAGCGCCCGGCCGACGATCACGCTCATGGCGTAATCCAGGTAGGAACGGCGCATTTCCTCTTCGAGGCTGATTGGCAGGGTTTCTTTGGCGAATTGATCCATAGGTCTCGGGCGGCCGCCGGAGCGGCTCTGGGAGGATTTCCGGTGGAAATGAAGGGGGAGATTCTAGCACGCCGGCCTCCCCGCCGTCAGAACGCCCCCACGGCCGGGGATATCCCGGCGGAATCCCTTCCCGCTCCGCCGGAATCGGTTGTATCCCCCGAAAATCTTTGGTTAAATCGCCCATACATTGCCGTATGTGCAATGGTAGGCAAAGAAAGGCCCCCTAAGGCCACACCTGAGACACCACCCACGAGGAGGGACAAATCTTGAAAAAGCAGAACCTGACCACCATCATCGCCGCCCTGGGCGCCATTGCCTGTGCCGCCCCGGCCCTGGCCCAGACACCAACCGCCGCCTATCTCACCGACACCCGCAATGTGGTGGCCAAGAGCGGCTTCGGCCTGTGCTGGCGCACCAGCGCCTGGACCCCGGCGGCCGCCCTGGCCGAATGCGATCCGGACCTGACCAAGGCAGCCCCCGCCGCCGCCGCACCGGCCGCCACCGCAGCCGCCAAGAAGTGCGACTTCACCGTCACCCTGCAGAGCGACGAGCTCTTCACCTTCAACAAGGCCGCCCTTACCGGCGCCGCCCAGAAACGCCTGGACAGCGACGTGGTGGGCAAGCTGAGCTCCTGTGCTTCCGTCTCCATGATCATGATCACCGGCCACACAGATCGCCTGGGCTCCCAGGCATACAACCAGAAGCTGTCCGAAAAGCGCGCCGATGCAGTCAAGGCCTATCTGCTGAAGAAGGGCGTGCCGGCCGACACGGTGGACACCATGGGTGCCGGCAAGACCCAGCCGGCCCAGGGCGTCAAATGTGATGACTCCCTGCCCCGGCAGAAGCTGATCGCCTGCCTAGCCCCCAGCCGCCGCGTGGTGGTCGAGGTCAAGGGCAGCGCCAAGTAACAGCAGTTGCAGACAGACGCCCCGCCCCATACGGCGGGGCTTTTTTGTTCACTCACCACCCCACACCCGATGACCTCCTCCCCCACTCCCGCCGACAACATCGACCTCCTGATCGAGGCGCGCTGGATCATCCCGGTCAGACCCTTCGGCGTCACCCTGGAAAACCATGCCGTCGCCGTCAGCGGAGGCAACATCGTCGCCGTGCTGCCCCAGGCGGAGGCCCGGGAACGCTTCACTCCGCGCAAGACGGTACATCTGGGCGAACAGCTACTGATTCCCGGCCTGGTCAATCTGCACACCCACGCTGCCATGAGCCTGCTGCGCGGCCTGGCCGACGACCTGCCCCTGATGACCTGGCTGCAGGAGCACATCTGGCCGGCAGAGGGACGTTTCGTCTCCCGAGAGTTCGTCCGCGACGGCACTCTGCTGGCGGCAGCCGAAATGCTGCAGGGCGGCATCACCTGTTTCAACGACATGTACTTCTTCCCCCGGGAAGCGGCCGCCGCCGCCCAGCAAATGGGGATGCGGGCTGCCCTGGGCCTGGTGGTGCTGGACTTTCCCAACGCCTACGCCAGCGGCGCCGAGGACTACCTGGAAAAAGGCCTGGCCGCCCGGGACGACCTGCGCAACGAACCCCTCCTCTCCTTCTGCCTGGCCCCCCATGCGCCGTATACGGTCTCCGACCAGACCTTCGAGCGCATCCTGCCCCTGGCAGAACAGCTGGACATTCCGATCCACCTGCACCTGCACGAAACCACGACTGAAATCGAGGAAAGCCTGAAGCAATACGGCGTACGTCCCCTGGAACGCCTGCGCCGCCTGGGACTGGTGGGCCCCGGCCTGATTGCCGTTCACGCCGTCCACCTGCAAGCGGCAGAAATTGCCCTGCTGGCCACCCACGGCTGCTCCGTTGCCCACTGCCCGGCCTCCAACCTCAAGCTGGCCAGCGGCATCACCCCTGTTGCCGAACTGCTGCAAGCCGGCGTCAATGTCGGCATCGGCACCGACGGCGCCGCCAGCAACAACCGCCTCGACCTCCTGGCCGAAATGCGCCTGGCCGCCCTGCTGGCCAAGGGCGCCAGCGGCAACGCACAGGCCCTGGGCGCCCACCAGGCCCTGCAGGCTGCCACCCTTGCCGGTGCCCGGGCGCTGGGCATGGAAGACAAAATAGGTACAATTGAGTCTGGCAAAGCTGCCGACCTCTGCGCCATCGACCTTTCATCCCCCGAACTTTCCCCCTGCTACGACCCCGCATCCCACGCCGTATATGCGGCCGGGAGGGAGCATGTCTCCCACGTCTGGGTTGCAGGGCAATTAAGGGTGGAGAACGGCTCCCTGTGCGGAATCGGGAAAAATGATTTGATCAGCCTTGCCAAAGTATGGCAGAATAAAATTCGAGATTAGTCTCGGGCCGAACCCACGCAAAAATAAGGGGTTGCGCCGTTGCTGATTCAGCTGCCTTTCACGAACACGAGGTAAAAGAGAGATGACCAACAAATTCGCCAAAAAGTCCCTGCTGGTTCTGCTTGCCGCCGGCCTGAGCCTGGGCGCCACCATGGCCCAAGCCCAAACCACCGACAAGGGTGCCTACCTGACCGATACCCGTAACGAAGTTGCCCGCAGCGGTTTCGGCCTCTGCTGGCGCACCGGCTACTGGACCCCCGCCGCCGCCATCGCCGAGTGTGATGGCGATCTGGTGAAGGCCGGTGCCGCTGCCAAGGACGCCGGTGGCGTCAAGCCCGTCGGCGCCAAGATCACCCTGTCCGCCGACGCCCTGTTCGACTTCGACAAGGCCGTGCTGCGCGCCGAAGGCAAGTCCAAGCTGGACGAGCTGGTGGTCAAGGCCAAGGAAATCAACCTGGAAGTGATCATCGCCGTGGGTCACGCTGACCGCATCGGCAAGGATGCTTACAACCAGAAGCTGTCCGAGCGTCGCGCTGCCGCCGTCAAGGAATACCTGGTGAGCAAGGGCATCGAAGCCAACCGCGTCTACACCGAAGGCAAGGGTGAAAAGCAGCCCGTGACCGCCGGCAAGTGCGGCAAGAGCGAAAAGAAGACCAAGGCCCTGATCGAGTGCCTGCAGCCTGACCGTCGCGTTGAAATCGAAGTGATCGGCACCAAGTAATCCTGCGCCGTTCCTGTAAAAAGCCCTGCATTCGCAGGGCTTTTTTCTTTCCTAGCCTCTCCCTTGCCATATTTCAGCCATGATTAACGCCGATCCCAACGAACTGCAGAAATTCAGTGACCTGGCCCACCGCTGGTGGGACCCCAAGAGCGAGTTCAAGCCGCTCCACGACATCAACCCCCTGCGTCTCGACTGGATCGACGCCAATGTGGGGCTGGCCGGCAAAAAAGTGCTGGATGTGGGATGCGGCGGCGGCCTGCTCAGCGAGGGCATGGCCGAACGGGGCGCCCAGGTGACCGGCATCGACCTCTCGGAAAAGGCCCTCGGCGTCGCCCGCCTGCACCTGCTGGAAAGCGGCCGCAGCGTGGACTACCGCCACATCTCCGCCGAGTCCCTAGCAGCCGAAATGCCGGGCAGTTTCGACGTGGTCACCTGCCTGGAAATGCTGGAGCACGTGCCGGACCCCGCCAGCACGGTGGCAGCCTGCGCCAGGCTGGTCAAGCCGGGCGGCCAGGTCTTCCTGTCCACCCTCAATCGCAATCCCAAGTCCTACCTGCTCGCAGTCATTGGCGCCGAATATCTCCTGCAGATGCTGCCCAAGGGCACCCACGACTACGCCAAATTCATCAAGCCATCCGAACTGGCACGTCATTGCAAGGCAGCCGACCTGGAAGTGGCCGAAATCATCGGCATGACCTACAACCCCTTCACCCAGCGCTACAGCCTGGGTCGGGACACTTCGGTGAACTACCTGCTGCGCACCGTGCGCAATGCCTGAAGCGGTACTGTTCGACCTGGACGGCACCCTGGCGGACACGGCTCCCGACCTGGGAGCCGCGCTCAACCGGGTACGCCAGGACTACAACCTACCGCCCCTTCCCCTGGACACCCTGCGCCCCCACACCTCCCAGGGAGGCAGGGGCCTGCTGCGGGTCGGCATGGGCGTTACCCCCCAGGATGACAGCTACGCCGAACTTTACCGCCGCTTCATCCAGCACTATGAAGAGCGGCTCTGCCACCATACGACACTGTTCCCGGGCATGGCCGAGCTGCTCGCACAGCTGGAACAACGCCGCATTCCCTGGGGCGTGGTCACCAACAAGAGTGAGCGCCTGACCCATCCGCTGCTGCAACAGATGGATCTGGCTCACCGCTGCGCCTGCATTGTCTGCGGCGACTCGACCCCCAACCCAAAGCCGGCACCTGATCCCTTGCTGCTGGCAGCCCAATTGCTGGGTCTGCCCACCCAGGACTGCTGCTACCTGGGCGACGACCTGCGGGACATTCAGGCCGGCAACGCCTGCGCCATGATGACCATCGGCGTCCGCTGGGGCTATCTGGGCACGGAACACCCGCCGGAGACCTGGGGCGCCGACCACCTGATCGACCACCCCGACGAAGTATCGCCCCTGCTCGGCCCGGCCCGCTGAAAGCCAGTCGCCTCGCCGCGCCAGGATTACGGCAGATATCAGACCACCGCCCCTTGAAGTTCCGGGGGGCAGCCCCCATAATGCTGGTCATGGTTGTAATTCCGGCAATCTGGAGGCGTTCTGGACGCGGGTTCGATTCCCGCCACCTCCACCTAAGAGTTTCGGAGAGTTCTTAGGTGGGGGTGTACTGGCTTCGACAGGGCGGGCAAAGGTGCGCAGGCAACTCGTCAGGCGATCGACGTTAATGAAGCAAATCTCCAAACGCCAACGATGAGCGTTTCGCAATCGCCGCTTAAGGCTTTTGCCGAGGCTGCTTGAGCCTTGTTACCAAAGAAAAGCCGGTGGGGACTTCGGTCCCCATCGTTATTTCCAATTCCCAAAATGTAGCTTCCTCGCCTCAGGCAACGCCTGTTGTCTCTTTCCGAGAGCGTTGGTACAGCAGCTACTGAAACTCCCCCATAAAGCAGCACCCGCAAGACCCAGGCAATCACTCGCCCAACCGCAAGCCGGTTTTTTTCAGGATGCGGGTGGAAAAGAGGATGTCCCGGGCGCCCAGGGCGCCGGGGAACTCGGCCTGGATCAGGGTGGCGATGCGCCCGACTTCGGCTTCGACTTCCGCCCGGCTCTTGCCGTGGACCATGGCGAAGAGGTTGTAGGGCCAGGCCGGCGGATGGTCCGGTCGGCGATAGCAGTGGGTGACCGATTGCAGCCCGCCGACCCGCTTGCCGACGGCGTCGATCACCGCCGGGTCGATCTGCCAAACGCTCATGCCGTTGGCGGTGTAGCCGATGGCGTAGTGGTTGGGCACGGCGCCGATGCGGCGGATGGCGCCCGCTGCCAGCAGGCGGGCCAGTCGCTGCCGTATCTCGGTTTCGGCCACGCCCAGCTGCTCCGCCAGGACCAGGTAGGGACGCGGCACCAGGGGCAGGCCGGCCTGGGTGGCAAGCACGATGCGGCGATCCAGGTCATCCATGGGGAAAGTGGCGTCCATCAACGGTTTCCTGGCAGACAGCTTGCAGACGCCATACCCGTCCCCGACGGAACGGCATACCGGCATTGCCCCCGGACAGCACGGGCCGCCCGGGCGGAATGGGCCTGCAGCGTGAGCCAAAGCGCCACGACGGGTTGGGAAATGCGGAGATCGACGGTTGCGGCGTTCATGCCTGCAGCTTCATTTCGACGAAGTATTCCTTCTCTTTCGGGAAGGGATAGACCGGGTAGCCGGTGGCGGCCTCGATGGCCTGCACGGCGGCGTCGATGCCCTCAGGCGTTTCCGTCGCCAGCACGAACCACATGTTGAAGGCGTGCTCCCGGGCGTAGTTGTGGGCCACCTGGGGCAAGGCATTGACCTGTTCCGCCACCCGCTCGAATTCGGCGTCGGGCACAGCCATGGCGGCCAGGCAGAAGGCGCCGCCCAGGCGCTCGATCTGGAACATGGGGCCGAAGCGGGTGAGGATGCGGTCGTCCAGCAGGGACTGCAGCCGGGCCAGCAGCTCGGCCTCGCTGATGCCCAGCTTGGTTGCAGCCTCGGCATAGGGCTCCGGGCTCAGGGGGAAGTCGCCCTGGAGGGCGTTGATGATGCGCCGATCCAGTTCATCCGGCTCCCGGGCCGGCGCCAGGGCGGCGCGGCGGGAGGGTTTCGTCTTCTCCGCTGTATCAGCCATGGGCGGCCTGCCTATGGGTATCGGCATCAGCCCGGGGTGCCTGGGGTGCATAGCGGGCGCCGGTCTGCTTGTAGCGCCGGGTGGAAAAGAGCAGCTCGTTGGGGAAGGCGTCCAGCCCCAGGCGTTCGCCCAGGCCGCGGCGCAGTTCCACCACTTCCTCCCGGGCCTTGCCGTGGATCATGCAGAACAGGTTGTAGGGCCAGTGGGGCGCCATGGGGCGGCGGCGGTAGCAGAGGGTGACGCCGGGCTCGGCGGCGAGGCTCTCGCCCAGGGCACTCACCTCCCCTTCCGGCACGGCCCAGACGCACATGGCGTTGGCGGTGTAGCCCAGCTCATGGTGCCGCACCACCACGCCGAAGCGCTTGAGGATGCCCCGCTCCAGCCACTGGCCGAGCAGTTCCAGCAGACGCCCTTCCTCCAGGCCGGCCCGGTAGGCCAGGGCGCGGAAAGGCTGGGGCTCCAGGGGCAGGCCCTCCTGCAGCACCGGCATCAGCCCCTGCTCTTCCCGGGTCAGTTCGATGGGCTGCTCCAGGGAGGGCACCGCCGCCACCGGCTGGCGCCGGGCGCCGCCGCCGGCCAGGTCGAAACCCAGGTCGATGTGGAACTCTTCCACCAGGGGCAGGGAAATGACGGGGCAGCCGGTCTCGGCCTCGATGGCCGCCAGCACCGCATGCAGACGCAGGGCGTCCGGCGCGGTGGCGACGAACCACAGGTTGTAGGCGTGCTCCCGGGCGTAGTTGTGATTAACCTCGGGATGGGCGCTGACCCGGCCGGCCACCCATTCCAGCCGCTCCGGCGGCGCCTGCAGGGCGGCCAGGGTGCTGGCGCCGACCCGGCGCGGGGCGAAGACGGCACCGATGCGGTTCACCATGCCCTGCTGCTGCCAGTGACGGTATTGCTCCAGCACCTCCGCCTCGCTCAGCCCTTGGGCCGCACCGATGGCGGCAAAGGGCCGGGAGACCAGGGGGAAGTCCCGCTGGTAGTCGTTGAGCAGGGGGAAGCGGGCGGCGTTCATGGGCATGGACGGGCGAGGCGTCAGAAGCCGGTGCGGGCAGCGCGGCTGGTGAAGAAGATGCCGCTCGGGCTCTCCGCCTTCAGCTCGGCCACTGGCGCCTTGGTGCGGGTGTCGAAAACGGTGACCTTGTTATCGTCCCGGGCCGAGAGCCAGACGGCCTCGCCGCGGGGCGCGAATTCCATGTGCAGGATGGCCTTGCCCGGTTGCAGGGTGTGGGTCACCTTGCCTTCCAGGGTGTCGATGACCTGGACCCAGCCGTTGTCGGGGAAGGCGAAATTGACCCAGATCTCCCGCCCGTCGGGCCGGGCCATGACGAACACCGGCTGGCTCTTCACCGGGATGCGGGCCGTCTCCTTCCAGGTCTTGGTATCCACCACCAGTACCTCGTGGCGGCCGATGGCGGGCAGGTAGGCCTTGCCGCCGGCCACGGACCAGCCCCGCAGGTGAGGCATCTTGTACACCGGCAGGGGCTGCTCGCCCTTGCCGTAGCCGGCGAGAATCTTCTGCACGCCCTGCTCCGGCTGCCAGGTGTCGAGCATGGCCAGGCCGTCCTCGCCGAAGAGGCCGGCGATGTAGTAGCGGCCGTCCGGCGTCACCAGGGCGTCGTAGGGCTGCTTGCCGGCGGAGTATTTCTGCACCTTGGGCGCCTTCACATTGGAGAGGTCGGCCACCCAGATTTCCCCGGCTTCGAAGAGGGAAAAGGCGAAGCGGTTGCCCGACAGGTCGGCCAGGCCCACCACCTTGGAGCGCACCCCGTTCATGTCCACGGACGGAATGTCCGCCACCAGTTCCAGGGTCTCGGCGTCGAAGGCCTTGATGCCGCCCGGCTCGTAATTCTGGGCCACCACCAGCTTGCCGTCCTGGGAAATGGCACCGCCGATGGCGTTGCCGGCCTGGACGATGCGCTTGGCGATGGAGGCGTTGAGGATATCCACCTTGGTCAGACCGCCGTCACGACCGAAGACGTAGGCGTAGCGCTGGTCCCGGCTGAAGACCACGGAAGCGTGGGACAGGTCACCCAGCCCGGGCACCTTGGCCAGGGCCGTTTTCGAGGTGGTATTGACCACCTGCACCTGGCCGATGGAACGCTCGATCACCACCCCCAGGTCGCCGCTGCCCCGGGGTGCCGGGGCGCTGGCGCAACCGGTCAGGAGGGAGAGCAGGAGAACAGGCAGAAGAAAGCGGCGGGAAACGACAGGCGTGGCAGGCGTCATGGCGGTCTTTCGCGGGGAATTCAAATTATTCGTTGGGGAAGCCGGCCTGGAGCTGCTGCACGATCCACTGGGCCTCGGCCTCGTTGATGATGCCCTTGAAGGGCGGCATGGGCGTGCCCGGCCGGCCATGCAGGATGGTGGCCACCATGCTCTCGGCAGGCCGCTGGCGGAAGGTCTCGGCAGTGAGGGCCGGCCCCAGGCCGCCCTTGAGGGTCAGGCCGTGGCAGGAACCGCAATCCTGACGAACCATATGCACCAATTCTTGGGCGCGGGGAGCGGGAACTGCCACTTCCGTGGCACTAACGGCAAGGGGCAGCAAGGCCGCGGTCAGGCCAAGGCCGCTCAGGCAAATGCAGGGGAAAGAAATGGCGGGCTTCATGGGCACCCATCTTGCCGCCCGGCCCACCAGGACACTTTGATAAGCATCAGCTTTCGATGCAGAAAGACCGTGGGGGTTGTAGGGGGAAATACAGACAGAGGCTGTTGTCGGCCACAAGCAGAGGTTGGGTTGCCCTAACACTGACGTTGCCCTGTGTGGTTGTCCACCATATGGATGTTGTTATACTGACGGGGAATATTCCAAATGACATAAATTGGCGTGCTTAGGGCGCGTGGCCATGATGCCTTCCTACGAAGACTGGATATCCCATTGCTTTGCCCGCCCAGTCTCTGACCCGGCTTGGTACTTCGACGTTGATTCTCCGTCGTGGGAGGCGCCGTCTTCAACCTCACTCCAGTTTATGACTCGCTTGTTCACATCGTCGGCGCATGTCTGTGAGCAGTTCACCGACGCACAACTGGACCAAGGCTTCTGGTACTTGGTGAGCCCATCGGGTAGTGATCACATGTTTGCCTTGCTTGATGAGTCACTTCCAGAGGCCAATCGCCTAACATGTCTTCGCGCAATGAATTCACTTTTCCAGGACCTCTTCGCAGCTCGCTGCACAGATGTGGCGTCAAGCAGAAGGCAATCCGGTGAAGGCCTCTCGCCCCTTAACTCCATTTGCCATATGTGGTGGGAGGTCATACCAATTCATGGCAAGCCAGCGGACTCAACTCGGCGAACCCTTGACGCCACTGTTCTTGAGGTACTTCAGTCGCAACTAGAGATTTCCTCAATCGCGTGTCAAGAGAGTGCTCTTCACGGTCTTGGGCACTGGGCGCACTACTACCCAGAGCGAGTTGAAGAGATCGTTGCCCAATTTCTTGAAAGCCAAAACGATAACGCAACGCTTCGCGCATATGCGACTGCGGCGGCAAAAGGAAACGTTCAATGAGCCGCCTCCCTAATCCCTTCGCTAAGGGGACCTGTCTGCGGCAGGCCCCTTACATCGAACGGTAGAGCGCTTATGTCGTCACGCCGCGTAATCGTCTTAGTGATTTTCTGTTCCATCGTTGCATTCTGCAGTGGCCTGGGGCTTGGTTTTTTTCAAGGCCTTTGGGCGTACAACGTTCTAGATTCCACTCCCCGTGCAGCTCTGGCCGTTGCAAACCTGCATGCGTTAGAAAAAGGCAATGAGAAACCAGTCAAGTTGCTTCTTGAAAGCCAGGTAGATTCTGCTCTTGGCTTCTATCCCTACATGCAAGAGCAATGGTGGTATGGGCTGTTTGAATCAGGCTGGTTGCTTGTCGATCCAAATGATTACCCAAACTATATCGAAAGAGCCGCGACCTATCGGAAGACGCATGTTTCACCACTTCGCGGGTGTGCAAGTACGCCGGCGGGAGAGCCGCTGACTGAAGCGCATAAGCAAATGTATGTCGAAATTAAAGAGCATCAAGACCGAGAGGATGCAACCGTGGCGAAGTATGCAAAGTAAGCGCCCTAACCCTTCCACCAAGAGGGACCGCCCACAAGCTGCGTTTTGGGTTCCCTTCGCGGCTTCGCCGCTACGGCGGCCTCTCAGGTCAAACGTTCCTGATCGTTCGCTTCTATAAGCCACCTACTTCCGCTTTTTGGGTCGATAGCCGACCTTCAGCACCGGCGCCCGCCTCTTCCTGAAGCGGGCGCTTAATTTTCTCAGCGGAAAAACTCCTCCAGCCGTTCAAACACCGCATGATCCGCCCCGTGGCGGCGGACCGTGCGCACGTCCTCCAGCTTCTCCACCTGCTTCACCATCTGCTCCAGGCGCCGGTCTTCCAGGACCAGTAGCCAGATGCGGCTGATGCTGCCGTCGCCTACGGGCAGGCAGAGGATGCCTTCCACGTTGTAAGCGCGGCGGGAGAAGAGGCCCACCACGTGGGACATGACTCCGGCGTGGTTATTCACTTCCAGTTCCAGCACGGTGCGCTGGGGGCGGGCCAGGGCGGCGTTTTCTTTTTTGCTGACGGCGTTCATCTCAGCCTCCAATCATGTCGGTGTTGGCGGCGCCGGGGGGCACCATGGGATAGACCTTCTCGTTCATGTCGATGAAGGCGTGGATGAGGCAGGGGCCGGGCCGTTGCAGGGCCTGGCGCAGGGCGGCCCGGGGATCGGCGGCGGTGTCCAGGTCCAGGGTGTCGATGCCGAAGCCTTCGGCGATCTTGAGGAAGTCGGGCTGGCCGGCGAATTTGGAGGCGAAATAGCGCTTGCCGTAGAACAGCTCCTGCTGCTGGTACACCAGGCCCAGGGCGTCGTTGTTCATGAGCACGATCTTCAGGTTGGCGCCGGCTTCGGCAATAGTGGCCAGTTCCTGGATGTTCATCAGGATGCTGCCGTCGCCGGTAAAGCAGACCACGGTGCGCTCGGGCTCGGCCAGGGCGGCACCGAGGGCGGCGGGAACGCCGAAGCCCATGGTCCCCAGGCCGCCGGAGGTGAGCCACTGGCGCGGCCGGCGCAGGGGGTAGGCCTGGGCCACCCACATCTGGTGCTGGCCCACGTCGGTGGCAATGGCGGCGGAATCGTCCAGACAGTCGGCCACGGCCTGGATCAGGCCGTAGTGGCTGCGCGGGTCTTCCAGGTTGGGCCGCTGCAGGCGGAAGCGGGAGCGCAGGTCGCCCATGTGGGTGAGCCAGCGCTTGCGCAGGTGGGCCTCCACCAGGGGCGAAAGTTTTTCCAGTACCTCGCCCACGTCGCCGGCGATGCCCACGTGGGCGTTCTTGATCTTGTCCAGTTCGGAGGGGTCGATGTCGATGTGGATGATCTGGGCCTTGGGGCAGAAGGCCGCCACCTTGCCGGTGGCCCGGTCGTCGAAGCGGGCGCCGACGGCGATGAGCAGGTCGCACTCTTCCAGCAGCAGGTTGGTGTAGCGGGCGCCGTGCATACCCAGCATGTGGATGGAGAGGGGATGGTCCACCGGCATGGCGCCCAGGGCCATGAGGGTCATGGTGGTGGGAAGCGACGCCTTCTCTGCCAGAGCCACGGCGGCCTCGGCGGCGCCGGAATGGACGACGCCGCCGCCCAGATAAAGGATGGGCCGCTCGGCGGCGTTGATCATGGCGGCGGCCTTTTCGATGGCCGCCATGTCCGGCGCCGGCAGGGCCTGGCGGCCGCCGGGGGCGGGCCACTGGCTGACCTCGATGGCCTGGGCCTGGACGTCCTTGGGGATATCCACCAGCACCGGGCCGGGGCGGCCGGAGGCGGCCAGGGTGAAGGCCCGGGGAATCACCTCCAGCAGCTCTTCTGCGGAGTTCACCAGGAAGTTGTGCTTGGTGATGGGGATGGAAAGGCCGTAGGTATCCACCTCCTGGAAGGCGTCGGTGCCGATCATGCTGCGGGGCACCTGGCCGGTGATGGCCACCAGGGGAATGGAATCCAGCTTGGCATCGGCGATGGCGGTCAGCAGATTGGTGGCACCGGGGCCGGAGGAAGCGAGGCAGACAGCGGGCTGGCCGCTGGCCCGGGCCATGCCCTGGGCGATGAAGCCGGCGCCCTGCTCATGGCGGGCCAGCACGTGGCGGATTTTTTCCGAGGCCGAGAGGGCGTCGTAGAAGGGCAGGATGGCGCCGCCGGGAATGCCGGAGACGGTGGTGACGCCCTGGCGTTCCAGCAGGCGGACGACGATCTGGGCGCCGGTAAGGGTTTCCGGCGCCGGGGCGGCATCCGTCTGGCGGGCGGCTTGGGGGGCTGGGGCATTCATGGCTGGGCTTCTCCTTGCGTGATCCGGTTTGGCTTGCCGGTCGGAGGGCCCAAAAACAAAACCCCCGCCGGGCTGTCGCGCCGGCGGGGGTTTTGTGGAATTCGGTTGGTTTCTTTACCGGACTTCGCTCATCCCAGCGGCGCACGCGCGTACTACTACGACTACGCGTACTACAGCGCCTACTACGCCAATGACGGACGCGCCCGCGCCGGCCCGGGAGGGCAGCGTGTTGCAGCGGTCGAAGTCGGCGAAGTTGTACATGGAGCTGATAAAGGATTCGCGGTTGAAGGCGGAAAAAAATTTGCCGGTAAAAAAAGTTTTTGCCACTGCTCCGGCAAAAACGATCCGACGATTATGCAGAAATTCCGGCGGGGCATGCAACAGGAAATTCACAGTTTCTGTGGATAAGTCTGTGGGCCGTTCCGGGACAGTCGGTGAAAAGCCACAGTATTACTGGGGATTAAACACTCTGCCCGTTTTCTGGGCAAAATGCTCCCGGCTGTGGAAAAGACCCTGTCGCCAAATACACTATATGTAGTTGTCTATTACTCTCGTACTACTACCTGTAGTGTCCAACCCCTTGCCCTCCGCTTGAGGGCTGGGGTAAAGTCTCCTCCGCGACGGTTCCCCGATTTCGGGACAAATGGGAATCCGGTGCGGCGATCAAGGAAGTCGGGATCAGACGGATTCCCCGCGAATCCGCAGCGAACTTTCCGCCCATGCCGGAGCTGCCCCCGCAACTGTAAACGGCGAGTTCGATGTCCACGCGTGCCACTGGGAGGCAGTTCCACCGGGAAGGCGGGCATCGGGCCAGGACCCGTGAGCCAGGAAACCTGCCGTCGCCAATTTTTCAGTCTGACCAGGGGCGGGGTGCCCCCCGGTGGATCGGGATTGTCCGCTGTCGGCCGCCATGGGCGTGCCCGCCGGCGCCTCGGCAGTCCCGCCGCCCTGGGCCCCCGTTCCGTTGATAACGGGAGTTCCACGATGCAAGCCGGCCTCTTCGCCACCCACCAAGCGTCATCCCACCTGCCCTCCGACAATCTGGACGACAGCCTGCCCAACGCCGCCGATCTGGCCGGCCGGGCCCAGTCCTTCGAGGTCATCCGCCGCAACGGTTCGGTAATGCCTTTCAATGCGGAAAAAATCTCCGTCGCCATGAACAAGGCCTTCCTGGCCGTGCACGGCAGCCAGGGCGCCGCCTCGGCCCGCCTGCGGGACCTGGTCTCCCGCCTCACCGCCATCGTCGTCCAAGCCCTCACCCGGCGCCTGCCCGGCGGCGGCACGGTGCATATCGAAGACATCCAGGACCAGGTGGAACTGGCCCTGATGCGTTCCGGCGAGCACGACGTGGCCCGGGCCTACGTGCTGTACCGGGAAAAGCGGGCCGCCGAACGGGCTGCCCAGGCGGCGGCCGCCCCCGCTGCCGCCGGCCCCCTGCTGCACGTGGTGGACGGCGACCGCCGCTTCCCCCTGGACCGGGCCGCCCTGCTGCAGCAATGCCGGGAAGCCTGCCAGGGCCTGGCCGACGTGGCTGCCGAAACGGTGCTGGAGCAGGCCCTGCACAACCTCTACGACGGCGTGCCCCTGGCCGCCGTGCGCCAGTCCCTGGTGCTGGCCGCCCGCACCCTGATCGAGCGGGAACCGGGCTACAGCAAGGTGGCTGCCCGCCTGCTGCTGAGCAGCGTGCGCGTCGAAGTGCTGGGGGAGGAAGCCAGCCAGGAGGCCATGGCCGCCCGCTACGCCGAAGCCTTCCCCGGCCTCATCCGCACCGGCGTGGACGCCGAGCTGCTGGATGCCCGCCTCAAGGACTACGACCTGGAACGCCTGGCCGCCGCCCTCAAGGCCGAGCGGGACCTGCAGTTCGACTACCTGGGCCTGCAGACCCTCTACGACCGCTACTTCCTGCACGTGGACGAGCGCCGCATCGAGCTGCCCCAGACCTTCTTCATGCGCGTGGCCATGGGCCTGGCCCTCAACGAGATCGACCGGGAAGCCCGGGCCATCGAGTTCTACAACCTGCTCTCCTCCTTCGACTTCATGAGCAGCACGCCGACCCTGTTCAACAGCGGCACCCGGCATTCCCAGCTCTCTTCCTGCTACCTCACCACCGTCTCCGACGACCTGGAAGGAATCTACCAGTCCATCAAGGAAAACGCCCTGCTGCAGAAATACGCCGGCGGCCTGGGCAACGACTGGACCCCGGTGCGCTCCCTGGGGGCCCGCATCAAGGGCACCAACGGCAAGAGCCAGGGCGTCATCCCCTTCCTCAAGGTGGTGAATGACACGGCCGTGGCCGTGAACCAGGGCGGCAAGCGCAAGGGCGCCGTCTGCGCCTATCTGGAATCCTGGCATCTGGACATCGAGGAATTCCTCGAGCTGCGCAAGAACACCGGCGACGAACGCCGCCGCACCCACGACATGAACACCGCCAACTGGATTCCCGACCTGTTCATGCAGCGGGTCATCAACGGCGGCGAGTGGACCCTCTTCTCCCCCAGCGACGTGCCCGACCTGCACGACAAGTTCGGCAAGGAATTTGAAGTCGCCTACAACGCCTACGAGGCCAAGGCCGACCGGGGCGAGATCCGTCTGTTCAAGCGCATTCCCGCCGTGCAGCTGTGGCGCAAGATGCTGACCATGCTGTTCGAGACCGGCCACCCCTGGATCACCTTCAAGGATGCCTGCAACCTGCGCTCGCCCCAGCAGCACGTGGGCGTGGTGCATAGCTCCAACCTGTGCACCGAGATCACCCTCAACACCTCCGATTCCGAGACCGCCGTGTGCAACCTGGGCTCGGTGAACCTGCCGGCCCACCTGATCCTGGTGGACGGCCAGCTGGTGCTGGACCAGGCCAAGCTGCAACGTACCATCCGCACCGCCATGCGCCTCCTGGACAACGTGGTGGACATCAACTTCTACGCCACCCCCAAGGCGCGCAACGCCAACGTGCGGCACCGCCCGGTGGGCCTGGGCATCATGGGCTTCTCCGATTGCCTGCACCGGCTGGGCCTGCCCTACGCCTCCGAAGCCGCCGTGGAATTCGCCGACCGCTCCATGGAAGCCGTCTGCTACCACGCCTACTGGGCCTCCACCGACCTGGCCGAGGAACGGGGCCGCTACTCCAGCTTCAAGGGCAGCCTGTGGGACAAGGGCATCCTGCCCATCGACTCCCTGCAGCTGCTGGAAGACGCCCGGGGCGGCTATGTGGAAGTGGACCGCAGCACCACCCTGGACTGGGACGCCCTGCGCGAGCGCATCGCCCAGGTCGGCATGCGCAACTCCAACTGCGTCGCCATTGCGCCCACGGCCACCATCTCCAACATCATCGGCGTCTCCGCCGCCATCGAGCCGGAGTACCAGAACCTCTACGTCAAATCCAACCTCTCCGGCGAATTCACGGTGGTGAACGAATCCCTGGTGCGGGACCTGAAGGCCCTCAACCTGTGGGACGAGGTGATGATCTCCGACCTCAAGTATTTCGACGGCTCCCTCGGCCCCATCGACCGCATCCCGGACGAGCTGAAGGCCCGCTACGCCACCGCCTTCGAGATCGACCCCACCTGGCTGATCCGGGCCGCCGCCCGCCGTCAGAAGTGGATCGACCAGGCCCAGTCCCTCAACCTCTACGTGGCTGCCCCCTCCGGCAAGAAGCTGGACGAGATCTACAAGCTGGCCTGGACCCAGGGCCTGAAGACCACCTACTACCTGCGCACCCTGGGCGCCACCGCCATGGAAAAGACCAGTTCCCCGGTGGACCGGGCCGCCGCCCCCGCCGCGCCCGAGCCCAAGTTCTGCTCCATCGACAACCCGGATTGCGAGGCCTGCCAATGAGCCAACTGCGTTTCGACGACTGGGACGACGCACCCGCCGCCACCCAGCCCGCCCCGGCTGCAACGCCCGCCCGGCAAGCATCTCCAGCCCCCCTGCCCGCCCAGGCAGGAACGGCGGCGCCCCTGGCCGGCACTACCCCGGCAGCCGCGCCCCGCCTGCCTGCCGGCGGCATCTCCCTGGCCCCCATCAACCCGGAAGACAAGCGGGTGGTGAACGGCAAGGCCGACATCAACCAGCTGGCGCCCTTCAAGTACCCCTGGGCCTGGGAGTTCTTCCTCAACGCCAACCGCAACCACTGGACGCCCCTGGAAATCTCCATGGCCCAGGACGTGCACGACTACAACCACAAGCTGACGCCGGCCGAGCGCCACGTCTTCGAGAACGTGCTGTCCTACCTCACCACCTCCGACATCCTGGCCATGCGCAACATCGGCCTGGCGGTGATGGAGAAGATGAGCGCGCCGGAGCTGCAGATCTACCAGGCCCGCCAGGTCTATGAAGAGGCCCTGCACACCTGGACCTACCAGCACTGCATCGAAAGCCTGGGGCTGGACCAGAAGGAAATCTACAACCGCTACCGGGTGGTGCCGGAAATCCACGGCAAGATCGCCCTGGCCAACCGCCGCCTAGAGCGGGTGATGCGTTCCGACTTCGACCTGACGGACCGGGATAACCTGCACGAATTCGCCCTCTCCTACCTCTTCTTCGCCGGCATCTTCGAAGGCTGCTGGTTCTACAACGGCTTCACCCCCATCTTCGCCCTGCAGCGCCGGGGCCTGATGAAGGGAACCGCCGAGCAGCTGCAGTACATCATGCGCGACGAGGTGCTGCACTGCGCCTTCGGCATCCGGGTGGTACGCCAGCTCCTGCAGGAAGAGAACCTGACCCTGGACCCGGTCCAGGTCAAGGCCCTGTGGGAAGAGGCGGAAGCCGCCGAATCGGCCTACGCCGGTTACATCCTGCGGGAGCCCATCCTGGGCTACAACGCCGACCTGCACCGGGACCAGTTCCGCTTCATCGCCAACCGCCGCGCCCGCCAGCTGGGCCTGGCCGAGCCCTTCCCCGGCGCCGAGAACGTGCTGCCCTGGCTCGACGAACAGGCCAATATGCGCAAGGAAAAGAACTTCTTCGAAACCCGCGTCACCGAGTACCAGACCGGCGGCGCCCTGGCCTGGGACTGAGCCGGGCGGCAGCCAGCGGCGTCGTGTCCTGGACACTGCCCCGACCCCTGGCGGAGATGGGGTAGCTCAGGACACAGACTTTTGTCATAGATGGGATTGGGGGTATGATCGCGCTCCTGATCGCCTGCAGTTGCGATCCCGGCTCCCCAGGGAGCCATTAGCAGTCAAAGGTGTCCGGCGGCAGCAGCCGCCGGGTGAAACGGGAACGAAGTAACGGCCATCACGGCCCCAAGCTTCGGCTGCCCCCGCAACGGTAAGCCAGTGCGGATGTTCCACGGCCCTCCTCCCCGGAGCGCCAGCCACTGAGCCAGCCCGTCGCCCCCTCACCGGGGTCGGCGACTGGCTTGGGAAGGCGGAACATCAAGACTGGCGAGCCCGGAGACCGGCCTTTGATTTTTGCGTGCCCGCCGTCCATGGAGGACGGTGCTGGCACGAACCTGCCACCGACCGCGGGGTTGCGGACGGAGCGGAGCATGAATCGAAGCGCCGGCCTTTCCCTCTGAGCCGAGTTTCTGCCGCCTGCCCTCGGGCCGGCGGTCGCGCCTCATCTTTTATGCCCCCGTTTCCCGAAGCCCGGTCGGTAGCCATCGACTGGAGTCAGACAGCAACATGGGGAGCATCAACAACCAACAACCGCGGCGCCTCCTGGCCGCCGCCATCGCCGCCCTCTTTTCCCAGGCCGCCCTGGCCGCCGGAGAGCAGGGCGAGACGGAACTGGGCAGCGTGGTGGTGACCGCCTCGCGCATCGAGCAGACCACCCTGGAGGCCCCGGCCGCCGTCACCGTCGTCACGGCCGACAAGCTGGACGCCTCGGGCGCCATGCGCATCGGCGACGCCCTTACCGCCAAGGTGCCCAGCTTCTACATACGTAACGGCCTGGGCACCAGCACCCGCATCAACACCGCCCCCATCGTCTCCTTCCGCGGCCTCTCCGACGGCCGGGTGAAGATGATGGTGGACGGCATGAGTCTCTCCGACGGCAACGCCGGCGGCCTGGCCAGCCTGATGGGCATTCCCATGGGCGAGGTGGAGCAGATCGAGGTGGTGCCCGGCTCCGCCTCGGCCCTCTACGGCAGCGACGCCATGGGCGGCGTGGTCAATGTCATCACCAAGGTGCCCACCAAGCAGGAAACCCGGGTCAAGGTCAGCCGGGGCTTCGGCGACGGCGAGCGCAACGCGGTGGAAGCCAGCTACCGCAACAAGTGGGACAACGGCCTGGCCGCCACCCTGGGCTTCGGCTACGAGGACATGGCCGGTTTCGCCGGCAGCGACCTGGTGGTGCTGCCGGTGGGCACCACCGGCACCGGCGCCAACGCGGTCCAGGGCGGCCGGGCCACCACCACGGTGGATGGCAAGAAGGCCTATGTGGTGGGGGACCAGGGCGCCATTTCCTCCCACGCCAACAACCTGCATGCCAAGGTCTATTACAGCCTGGATGCCCAGTCCCGCTTCTTCGCCGGCTTCAACCGCAGCGAAAGCAGCATCGGCTTCGAGCGCTTCAACAACTACCTGAGCAAGAACGGCGCCCCCCTCGCCCTGCCCGCCAGCAACGTCTCCATCAACGGCGACAAGCTGGGCAGCATCAAGGAATCGAGCTTCTGGAATTCCAGCAATCCCAACTACCGCCAGGAGACCCGCTATTTCGCCGGTTTCGACGGCAAGCTGGGCAATGGCTACGACCTCAAGGCCAATGTGGGCTACTTCGACCGGGAGGCCTTCTACGTCGGCTCCGGCACCGGCGCCACCTTCGACAGCGGCCCGGGCACCCGCACCAGCACTCCCAACACCACCCTGGATGCCTCGGCCCAGCTGGGTTTTGCCGCGGGCAGCAACCAGTACCTGATCGTCGGTCTCTCCTCCAGCCGCAGCCACCTGCGGCGCAAGGTGTACCAGCTCACCAGCTGGCGCGATCCCGACAGCACCACCGGCGCCCTCAACGAACAGTCCGACGGGGAAAGCACCACCAATTCCCTGTTCCTGCAGGACCAGATCTTCGTCGGCGACGACCTCACCCTCTACCTGGGCGGCCGCCACGACCGCTGGAGCAGCCGGGGCAACATGCAGAAATACGTCGGTACGCCCCGAAGCAATCTGGACATCCCGGAGCGCTCCGAATCCGCCTTCTCCCCCAAGGTGGCGGCGGTCTACCGCCTGACGCCGGGCACCAGCCTGCGCAGCTCCTTGGGCAAGGCTTTCCGCGCCCCCTCCAACTATGAGATGTATGCCACGCCCAGCATCAGCAGCCGCCGCCTACTGGTGGCCGATCCCGATCTAAAGCCGGAAACCTCCACCTCCTGGGACCTGGGCGTCGAGACGGCCCTGGCCGGCCAGGGCTCGGCCAAAGCCACCTATTACCGCACCCGGCTGCAGGACATGATCTACCGCAAGCTCAGCCCTTACAGCGGCAGCCTGGCCGACGTGGACTTCTTCGCCGTGGCCACAAATGCCGGCGAAGCCAAGGTAGAAGGGATAGAACTGGCGGCGGAAATGCCCCTCACCTCCTGGCTGCGGGCCTCCGCCAGCTACACCTGGACCGACAGCCAGATCACCCGGGACGAAAGCGGCACCGGCCTGCAGGGCAAGCGCCTGCGCTATGTGCCGAAGAACACCGCCTACTTCGCCCTGGACGCCCAGTGGCAACAGTGGCGCGCCTACCTCTCCGCCGCCTACACCGGCGAGCAGTTCAGCAAGGAAGACAACAGCGACGTCATCAAGAACGTCTACGGCGGCGTCAGCAAGTACTGGCTGGCCAACCTCAAGCTGAGCTACCAGTTCGACAGGAATTTCAAGGTCAGCGCCGGCCTCAACAACCTCTTCGACAAGACCTACTACGAGTACTACCAGATGCCCGGCCGCAATGCCTTCATCGAGCTGAGCGCCTCGTTCTGACCCTGGGAGCCATCATGGAAATCGTTACCCTCATCGAGCAACTGCTCTACCAAGTCTCCACCGCCCTCTACCTGCCGGTGATCGGCGGCTGCGCCCTGCTGGTGGCCTACGTGCCCCTGCAACTGGGCATCACCCTGTTCGACGCCTGGCAGCGGCGCCGCGGCCATCTGCCGGAGGTGGAAAGCTTCAAGCTGCGCCTGGGCCAGCTGCGGCACCGCCTGAAGGGCTATCCGCGCCGCCTGGAAATCGAGGTGGAACGGCTGCTGCAGGCCGAGGAACTGGAACTGTCGCGGCGCCTCGACCGCATCCGCTTCGTCATCAAGGTGGGGCCGGCCCTGGGCCTCATGGGCACCCTCATCCCCATGGGCATTTCCCTGGCCGCCCTGGCCGAAGGCAACATCCCCAAGATGGCCGGCAGCATGGTCACCGCCTTCACCGCCACCGTGGCCGGCCTGGGCGCCGGGGTCCTCGCCTATCTGCTGGCCCTCTCCCGGGAACGCTGGGTGCGTGCCGACGTGCGCGAAATGGCCCACGCCGCCGAACTGGCCCTGGCGGAAAGCGGCCAGCCCCTCCCCCATCACCTGCAGACGGAGGCCGACGATGCGGTTGCTGCAGCGGCGTAGGCGCTTCTCCCTGGATGGCGAGGCCCTGGAAGACCCCATCGCCGGGGTCGCCAACCTCTTCGACGCCAGCATCGTCTTCATCGTCTCCATGATGATCGCCCTGTTCATGGCCTACAACATGATGGACCTGCTGGACCCCAGCTCCGAAGTGACCATGGTGAAGAAAAACGCTAACGGCGAGATGGAGATCATCACCAAGAAGGGCAACGAGATCAAAGCCGCCAAGGTCACCGACCAGAAACTCTCGGGCCGGGGCGAGCGCCTCGGCACCGCCTACAAGCTGCCCGACGGGAGGATCGTCTATGTACCGGCCGACTGAGGGCAGGCGCCCGATCCTGTTCCACCTCCGGCACCTCTTCCTGGGCCTGGCCCTGCTGCTCCTGGGCCTGGCCGCCCAGGCCCGGCCCCTGTCATTGGTGCTGTTCCCCGGCGACCCGGCCACCCTGACGGCGGTCAATGCGGTACAGCAGCTGCAGCGGGAGCCGGCCTTGAAGCAGGTGCGCTTCCACATCGCCTCCTCCTCCCAGCCCAGCCCGGCGGACCTGGAAGCCCTGGCCAAAGCCGACCTGGCCCTGATCTACAACATGGGCCGGGACCTGGCGAAGCAGATTGCCCCCGCCGTGGCCGAAATCAACCGGCGCGGCGCCAAGGCCTACGCCGTCGGCTCGCCCTTCGAGGAAGGGGAACGGGATGCGGGCCTGAGCCGCAACGAGGAACTGCGGGCCTACGCCCAGGCCGGCGGCGTGGACAACTACGCTGCCATGCTGCGCCTGGCCCTGGCCCGGGAATTCGGCCTGCCCCTGGCGGCCCCGCCGCCCCGCCCCTTCCCCGCCGTGGCCCTGTGGAATCCCCGCAGCGGCCAGCTCTTTAGCCGTTTCGAGGACTACGCGGCGGACTACCTGCGGCAGCGCCCCGGCGCCGCCGAGCGGGTCTGGGTGGGCATCGTCTTCAACCGGGTCACGGCCCAGGCCGGCCGCTCGGCCCTGCTCGAAGCCATGGTGGAAAGCCTGGAGCGGCGGGGCTTCAACGTCGCCCCGGCCTTCGGTTTCCCTTCCGAGAATGCCGTCAAACAGTACTTCATCGACCCCAGGGGCAAGGCCCGGGTGGCGGCCCTGGTGGGCCTGGCCCTGAAGATGGGCAACGTACCGGAGAAGACCATCCCAGTCATGCAGGCCCTGGACGTGCCCGTGGTCAATGCCCTCTCCCTCTTCAACCAGAGCCGCCAGGAATGGGAGGATTCGCCCATGGGCCTGAGCCTCAACGAGCGGGCCTGGCAGATCGCCGGAGCCGAATTCGCCGGCGCCGTGGCTCCCACCGTGGTGGCTTCCAAGGAGCGTCTGACCGATCCCCGCACCGGCCTGGAATACGTGGTGGAGGCCCCCATCCCCGAGCGCATCGAGCGCCTGGCGGACCGGGTGAAGAAATGGGTGGAGCTGCGCTACGAGCTAAACACCAACAAGCGGGTGGCGGTGATCTACTACAACTATCCGCCGGGCAAGGAGAACATCGGCGCCTCCTATCTCAACGTGCTGCCCCGCTCCCTGTGGCAGATTCTCTCCCGCCTGGAGCAGGCCGGCTACAACGCCCAGGGCCGCCCGGCCACGGAAGAAGCCCTGTTCGACGCCCTGCGGGAACACGGCACCAACATCGGCAACTGGGCTCCCGGTGCCCTGGAAAAAATGGTGCGCAGCGGCCACGCCATGCTGCTGCCGGTGAGCGACTACCGCAAATGGTTCGACCGCCAGCCGGAAAAGCTGCGCCGCGCCATGGTCCAGGCCTGGGGCGAGCCGGAAAACTCCAGGGTGATGCTGTGGAAGGACGGCAAGGGCAAGCCCCACTTCGTCTTCCCCGCCCAGCGCTACGGCAATCTGGTCTTCGCGCCCCAGCCTTCCCGGGGCTGGGAGGGCGATATCAAGAAGATGTACCACGACGTGGCCCTGCCGCCCCACCACCAGTACCTGGCCTTCTACCTGTGGCTGCAGAAGGGCTACCAGGCCCATGCCATGGTGCATGTGGGCACCCACGCCACCCATGAATGGCTTTCCGGCAAGGAGGTGGGCTTCACCGCCGCCGATCCGGGGGAGGCCATGGTGGGCGACGTGCCCCAGCTCTACCCCTACATCGTGGACGACATCGGCGAGGCCCTGCAGGCCAAGCGGCGCGGCATGGCCACCATCATCTCCCACATGACGCCTCCCTTCGACAAGGCCAGCCTCAACCTGGAACTGGTCAAGCTGCGGGGCCTCATCGACGACTACGTGGTGGCAGCCCAGAAGAGCGAATCCGCCGCCGCAGCCGCTCTCGGCGAGATCAACACCCTGGGCCGCAAACTGGGCGTGCTCAAGGACATCGGCAAGGACACCCTGGCCAACGGCGAGGAGGTGGAGAAACTGGAGCACTACCTAAAGGAGGTGAGCGAACACCAGGCCCCCTACGGCCTGCACACCTTCGGCATCGCTCCGCCCAGGGAGATGCAGCGCAGCACCGCCGAGGCCATCCTGGCCCTGGCCGGCAAGCTGGCCCCAGCCGAATACCAGCGCCGCCTGGAAGCCCTGATGGCCAATATGGAAGCCAGCGGCAAGGCCGAGCTGGACGCCCTGGAGGCGGGGCTGGCCGGGCGCTACGTGGCCGCCGGCCCGGGCAACGACCCGATCCGCAATCCGGACTCCCTGCCCACGGGACGCAACCTCTACGGCTTCGACCCCTCCCGCCTGCCCACTCCGGGCACCTGGGAACAGGGCCGCAGCCTGGCCGAGAAGTTCGTCGCCGACTACCGGCAGCGCCACGGCCAGTACCCGGACCGGGTGGTGTTCAACCTGTGGAGCACCGAGGCCATGCGCCACGAGGGCGTCACCGAGGCGGAAATCCTCGCCCTGCTGGGAGTGAAGCCCCAATGGGACGAACGGGGCCGGGTCAGCGGCCTGGAGATCATTCCCCGGCGCGACCTGGGCCGCCCCCGGGTGGACGTCACCGTAGTGCCCTCGGGCCTCTACCGGGACGCCCTGCCGACCCTGATGCTGCTGGTGGACGAGGCCGTCTCCAAGGTGAAGGACCTGGAGGAGGACGACAACCCCATCCGCACCAATGTGGGCAAGACCCGCCAGGCCCTGGAACAGCGTGGCATCGCCCCGGCCGAGGCGGCGCGCCTGGCGGCAGTGCGGGTGTTCACCGAACCTTCCGGCGCCTACGGCACCGGGGTGGACAACGTGGTCCAGGCCGCCAACACCTGGGATAAGGAAAGCCAGGTGGCCGACGTGTACTTCAACCGGGTCGGCCATCTCTTCGGCCAGGGCTACTGGGGCGACCGCCCCGGCGGCGCGGCCCTGGCGGTGGACATCTTCAAGATGGCCCTGAAGGATGCCAAGGCGGCCATCCACTCCCGCTCCTCCAACCTCTACGGCACCCTGGATAACGACGACGTGTTCCAGTACCTGGGCGCCACGGCCATGGCCATCCGCCAGGTGAACGGCAAGTCGCCGGAAACCCTGGTGCTCAACCTGGCCGACGGCAAGGGCGGCAAGCACGAGACCCTGGACAAGTTCATGGGCCGGGAAATGCGGACCCGCTACACCAACCCGGAATGGGTCAAGGCCATGCTCAAGGAAGGCTATGCCGGCGCCCGCTTCGTCATGAAGGTGACCGAGCACCTGTGGGGCTGGCAGGTCACCGTGCCGGAGGCGGTGGACGGCGCAAAGTGGCAGGAGATGTACGAGACCTACGTGGCCGACCGCAACCGGCTGGGCGTCAGGGACAAGTTCCGGGAAGCCAAGAACCTGCGTGCCTACCAGGCGGTGGTGGACAAGATGCTGGTGGCCATCAACAAGGGCTACTGGCAGGCCGAGCCCCGGGTGAAGGCCCATCTGGAGCAGGTGAACCGGGAAGTCATCGCCGAAGCCGGCGTCGCCTGCAATGCCAACAGCTGCAGCAGCGCCGAGGTCACCGCCCTGGCCCAGGCCCAGGACGCCCGGGACATGGCCGAGGCCCGCAGCCTGCCCGCCCCGGGCAAGGGCGCCCGCGCCCCCGGCCGCAGCAGCGCCCTGCCGGCCGCCGCAAGCAAAGCCGCCCAGGCCGCACCGCCCCCCGGCGCCAAGGCGGCACCGCCCCCGGCCCCCAGGCCAACGCCGCCCGCCCAGGCCGGTGAGCCGGTGCAAGGCTACGCGGTGCAGGAAAGCAAATCCGCCAACAGCCCCCTGCCGCCGGCCGTCACCCACTGGGCCCTGGCCGGCCTGGGGGCCCTGGTGCTGCTCGGCTTCGCCTGGCGCGCCCGGCGCCGGCCATGAGCACGGCCTAGGCCGGACCGTCCCCCTCCGGGGTGATCCTGCTGTCACCCCGGCGTTTGCGCGCAGCCTTCGGGCTGCGTTTTTTTTGCCGGGCTTTTGCCGAGCCTCCGCCGGGCCAGGGGGCCGGCCGAGGAATAGGGCTTTCCCCGGGAAACCCGGATAATGGCGGCCGCTTCGCTTTATTCGTCTGCACACATTTTTGGATTCGCCATGGAAATCAAGGTCAATTTTCTCGACAAGCTGCGCCTGGAGGCCAAATTCGACGACTTCACGGTCATCGCCGACCAGCCCATCCGCTACAAGGGCGACGGCTCGGCGCCGGGGCCCTTCGACTATTTCCTGGCATCCTCGGCCCTCTGTGCGGCCTACTTCGTCAAGCTGTACTGCGAGACCCGCGGCATTCCCACGGAGAACATCCGCCTCTCCCAGAACAACATCGTCGATCCGGAAAACCGCTACCAGCAGACCTTCAAGATCCAGGTCGAGCTGCCCGCGGACATTTCCGAGAAGGACCGCCTGGGCATCCTGCGCTCCATCGAACGCTGCACGGTGAAGAAGGTGGTGCAGACCGGCCCCGAGTTCATCATCGAGGAGGTGGAAAACCTGGACGCCGACGCCCAGGCCCTGCTCACCGTCAAACCCGATGCCGGCCACCAGACCTACATCCCGGGCAAGGACCTGCCCCTGGAGCAGACCATCGCCAACATGTCCGCCTTCCTGGCGGGCCTGGGCATCAAGATCGAGATCGCCTCCTGGCGCAATCTGGTGCCCAATGTGTGGTCTCTGCACATCCGCGACGCCCATTCCTCCATGTGCTTCACCAACGGCAAGGGCGCCAGCAAGGAAAGCGCCCTGGCGTCGGCCCTGGGCGAGTACATCGAGCGCCTGAGCTGCAACCACTTCTACACCCACCAGTTCTGGGGCGAAGAAATCGCCAACGCTCCCTTCGTGCACTACCCCAACGAGCGCTGGTTCAAACCCGGCAAGAAGGACGCCCTGCCCAAGGAAATCCTCGACGAGTACTGCCTGGAAATCTACAACCCGGACGGCGAACTGCGGGGCTCCCACCTCATCGACACCAACTCCGGCAACGTGCAGCGCGGCATCTGCTGCCTGCCCTTCGTGCGCCAGTCCGACGGCGAGGTGGTGTACTTCCCCTCCAACCTCATCGACAACCTCTACCTCAGCAACGGCATGAGTGCCGGCAACACCCTGGCCGAAGCCCAGGTGCAGTGCCTGTCGGAGATTTTCGAGCGGGCGGTGAAGCGGGAAATCCTCGAAGGCGAAATCGCCCTGCCCGACGTGCCTGCGGAAGTCCTGGCCAAGTATCCCGGCATCGTCGCCGGCATTAAAGGCCTGGAAGAACAGGGCTTCCCCGTGCTGGTGAAGGACGCTTCCCTCGGCGGCCAGTTCCCGGTGATGTGCGTCACCCTGATGAACCCCCGCACCGGCGGCGTCTTCGCCTCCTTCGGCGCCCATCCCAGCATGGAAGTGGCCCTGGAGCGCAGCCTCACCGAGCTGCTGCAGGGCCGCAGCTTCGAGGGCCTCAACGACCTGCCCCGGCCCACCTTCGAAAGCCAGGCGGTGACCGAGCCCAACAACTTCGTGGACCACTTCATCGACTCCAGCGGCGTGGTCTCCTGGCGCTTCTTCAGCGCCAAGGCCGACTACGATTTCGTCGAGTGGGACTTCTCCGGCCACGGCGAAGAATCCAATGCCCATGAAGCGGCCACCCTGTTCGGCATTCTCGAAGAGATGGGCAAGGAGGCCTACCTGGCGGTGTACGACCAGTTGGGTGTCACCGCTTGCCGCATCCTGGTGCCCGGCTACTCGGAAATCTACGGGGTGGAAGACCTGATCTGGGACAACACCAACAAGGCCCTGGCCTTCCGCGAGGACATCCTCAACCTGCACCGTTTGAGCGACAAGCAACTGGCCGCCCTGCTGCAACGGCTGGAAGAGAGCGAGCTGGACGACTACACCGACATCATCGGCCTCATCGGCGTCGAGTTCGACGAGAACACGGTGTGGGGCCAGCTGACCATCCTGGAACTGAAGCTGCTGATCCATCTGGCCCTGGGGCAGCTGGCGGAGGCCCACGACCTGGTGGGCGCCTTCCTGCAGTTCAACGAGAACACCGTGGATCGGGGCCTCTTCTACCAGGCCATGAACGTGGTGCTGGAAGTGGTGCTGGACAAGGATGAAGGCGGGGACCTGGACCTGGCCGACTACGAGGCCAACTTCCGCCGCATGTTCGGCAACGAGCGCATGGACGCGGTGATCGGCTCGGTGCAGGGCACCCTGCGCTTCCACGGCCTGACCCCGATCAGCATGAAGCTGGAAGGGCTGGACCGGCACCAGCGGCTGATCGACAGCTACAAGAAGGTGCATGCCGCTCGGGCCAAGGTGGCAGCCGGCGGCTGACCCGGAACGGCGGCCCCGCATCGGCCGCCGCCCCACTCCCATAAAAAAACCGGGCCCGAGGGCCCGGTGAAATTCGTTCCAGGGAGGGAACGAGCGCTATTCCTGCGTGTGCTTTGCTTCCAGCCACAGGGCGTTGACCACCGCCAGCAGCACGGCGAAACCCAGGCCGAGAATCCAGGTGAAATACCACATGGCATGTACTCCTTTGCTTGATTAGTAGAGGGCCTTGTCGTTGGCGACGATGTAGTCCCGGGTCACCTTGCCGGCCATCACCCGGTAGGCCCAGCCGGTGTAGGCGATGACGATGGGGGTGAAGATCAGGGCCACGTAGAGCATGACGTTGAGGGTCACGTAGCTGGAGGTGGCATCCCAGGCGGTGAGGCTGGCCTTGGGCAGGGTGGAGGACGGCAGCACGAAGGGGAACAGGGCGACGCCGGCGGTGAGGATCACCGCCAGGCAGGCCACGGAGGAACCGACGAAGGCCACCAGGATCTTGCCGGCCCGCAGGCAGGCCAGGGCCAGCAGCCCCCCCGCGTAGGCCAGGGCAGGCACGGCCCACAGCAGGGGATACTTCTGGTAGTTGGCGAACCAGGCCCCGGGCTGGCGCACCACTTCCTTCATCAGGGGATTGAGGGCACCGCCCACGTCGGCGATGGACTGGATGACGAAGCCGTCGAGACGGCCCACCCACACCCCGGCGGCGGAGAAGGCGGCCAGCAGCAGCACCGCCAGCACCGTACCGGCGCCCCTGGCGCGGGCCTGCAACTCCCCTTCGGTGCGGTGGGCGAGGAAGGTGGCGCCCTGCAGGGCCAGCAGGGACAGGCTCACCACGCCGCAGAGCAGGGCGAAGGGATTGAGCAGGGCCCAGAAGCTGCCGGTGTAGAAGGAGCGCATGGTTTCGTCCAGGTGGAAGGGCACCCCCTGGAAGAGATTGCCGAAGGCCACGCCGAACACCAGGGCCGGCACCGCGCTGCCGGCGAACAGGCCCCAGTCCCAGGCGCTGCGCCAGGCCGGATGGGGCAGCTTGGAGCGGTACTCGAAGCCCACCGGACGGAAGAACAGGGCGAACAACACCAGCAGCAGGGCCCAGTACATGCCGGAGAAGGCGGTGGCATAGACGAAGGGCCAGGCGGCGAAGATGGCGCCGCCGGCGGTGATGAACCACACCTGGTTGCCGTCCCAGTGGGGCGCCACGGTGTTGATCATGACGCGCCGGTCGGTGTCGTCCCGGCCGAGGATGGGCAGCAGGATGCCGACGCCCATGTCGTGGCCGTCCATGATGGCGAAGCCGATGAGCAGCACGCCCACCAGCAGCCACCAGATGAGTTTCAGGGTCAGATAATCGAACAGCATCTCAGTCGTCTCCTCAGGCGTTGGCGGGCGCGGCGGCGGGCTGCAGGGCGGCGGGGCCGAGGCGGGCGTACTTGAACATCAGGTACATCTCGGCGACCAGCAGCAGGGTGTAGAAGCCGACGAAGCCGGCGATGGAACCCCACAGGCTGGCGGCGGAAAGGCTGGAGGCCGACAGATGGGTGGGCAGCATGCCGAACACCGTCCACGGCTGGCGGCCGTATTCGGCGACGAACCAGCCGGACTGGATGGCGATCCAGGGCATGGGGATGAACCACAGGGCCCAGCGCAACAGCCAGGTCTTCTGCTGGAAGCTGTTCTTGACGCTGTACCAGAAGGCCAGCCCCACCAGCAGCAGCATGGCAAAACCCAGCAGCACCATCAGGCGGAAGGTCCAGAACAACGGCGCCACCCTGGGCACGGAATCGTGGGCCGCCTGGTCCAGCATGGCCGGGGTGGCCTGGGCCAGGTCCGGGCTGTAGCGCTTGACCAGCATGCCGTAGCCCATGTCCTGCTGGTGCTTGGCGAAGGTGGCCTTGGCCGCTGCGTCGGCCGGATTCTGGCGCAGGGCCTCCAGGGCCAGCACCGCCTGCACGCCGCTTTCGATGCGCTGCCGGTTGGCGGCGCGGATTTCCTTGATGCCGGGCAGGGTCTCGGACACGGAGCGGGTGGCAATCAGGCCCAGCACGTAGGGAATGCGGATTTCCCAGTCGTTGGCCTGGCGTTCCTCATTGGGCCAGGCCAGCAGGTTGAAGCCCGCCGGCGCCGCTTCCGTCTCCCACATGGCCTCGATGGCGGCCAGCTTGGACTTCTGGGATTCGGACACGGCATAGCCGGATTCGTCCCCCAGCACGATCACCGACAGGCAGCCGGCCAGGCCGAAGGCGGCGGCGATGCGGAAGGAGCGGCGGGCGAACTCCACGTGCAGGCCCTTCAGCAGATACCAGGAGGAGATGCCGAGCACGAACAGGGAGCCGGTGACGTAGCCGGCGGCCACCGTATGCACGAACTTGGACTGGGCCACCGGGTTGAACACCAGGGCGGCGAAATCCACCAGTTCCATGCGCATGGTCACCGGGTTGAAGGTGGAGCCCACCGGGTCCTGCATCCAGCCGTTGGCGATGAGGATGAGCACGGCGGAAAGGTTGGTGCCCAGGGCCATGAGCACGGTCACCGCCAGGTGGCCGGCCTTGGACAGGCGCTGCCAGCCGAAGAAGAACAGGCCCACCATGGTGGATTCGAGGAAGAAGGCCATCAGCCCCTCGATGGCCAGGGGGGCGCCGAAGATGTCGCCCACGTAATGGGAGTAGTAGGCCCAGTTGGTGCCGAACTGGAACTCCATGGTGATGCCGGTGGTGACGCCCAGGGCGAAATTGATGCCGTAGAGCTTGCCCCAGAACTTGGTCATGTCCCGGTAGATTTCCTTGCCGCTCATGACGTAGGCGGTCTCCATCACCACCAGCAGCCAGGACAGGCCCAGGGTCAGCGGGACGAAGAGGAAGTGGTACATCGCCGTGGCGGCGAACTGCAGCCGCGACAGGTCAACGACCGTCGAATCGATCATGGTGAACCTCCCTTATGGGTTGTTTTGTGGAACCGGTGAGCTGCTGGGCCATGCGCTGTTCATCCACGGCGACCCGGTAGGGGGCCACGTAGTTGAGCCACAGCACGCGCAGGAGAATGATCTTGAGCAGGAGCACCACGGCCAGGTGACAGGCCAGGCGGTGGCGGGCGAGGAAAGCGGAGAGGCCGCGGCGGGGCCGGGCGGACGAGACATGCTGGGCGGACAAGGGACACTCCCTTCCAGGCGGGGCGGCGAAGGCCCCGGGGAAAAAGGACGCCCCATTGCTGGGGCGTCAATCCTAGTCGTTAGTCCAGGCTTGGAAAGCTTAGACGGGGCGGATTCTGACCGCCGGCGGCGGCCTCGGGAAGTGACTAAATGTCACGCGACAAGCGGTCACGCCCTTGTCCATAATGCCGCCGTCGCCACCCCTTCGGAGCCGCCTGCATGCCCTCGCCAGCGCCCTTCCCGCCGCCCCGGCCCCTGCGCCGCCTGCGCCTCGACGCGGACCTCCTGATTGCCCTGCGCTGGGGCTCGGTGCTGGCCATGGCCGCCATCACCCTGGGCTTTCCCCGCCTGCTCGGCATCACCATCGCCCCCCTGCCCCTGCTGGCCACGGCCACCTTCCTGGCGCTGGTGAACGGCGCCGCCATGTTGCTGCGCCACTGGGACCGGGAACCCATTCCCGCCATGACCCAGCTGATGGTGGACCTGCTCTCCTGGAGCATCGTCATCTACTTTTCCGGCGGCGCCACCAATCCCCTCATCTCCCTGCTGCTGCCCGTGGTGGCCATCGGTGCCGCCATGCTGCCGACCCTGCAGGCCTGGCTGCTGGGGGCCTTTTCCATCCTCACCTATTCCTTCCTGTGGAATTTCTACCAGCCCCTGGAAGTGAAGGACGCCACCATCGCCGTGCAGCTGCACCTGCTCGGCATGTGGCTGACCTTCCTCGCCTCCGTGCTCATCTCGGTGTGGTTCATCACCCGCATGACGGCCGCCATCCGCATCCGCGACCAGGCCCTGGCCCGGGCCCGGGAAAACGAGATCCGCAACGGCTGGGTGGTCTCCCTCGGCACCCTGGCCGCCGGCGCCGCCCATGAACTGAGCACGCCCCTGGCCACCATGAAGCTGGTGGTGGACGATCTGGTCGAGGATGCCGAACTGCCGCCCCGGACGCGCCAGGAACTGGCGGGCCTGAAACTGCAGATCGACAAATGCAAGAGCGCCCTCACCCGCCTCACGGCGGAGGCCGGCCGCCCCCGGGCCGAGGAGCGCCGCCAGCGGCGGGTACAGGACTGGCTGGAGGAATGCGCCCACGGCTGGCGGGCCCTGCATCCGGCCGCCAGCATCGCCCTGCGCATCGATGCAGAAGCCGCCGGGCGCCTGGTGGCCGCCGACGTTGCCCTGGAACAGGCCCTGCACAACCTGGTGGACAACGGCGTGCGCTTCAGCCCCGAGTGGCTCGAAGTCAGCGCCACCGTGCATGGCCCCTGGCTCCACCTGGTCATTGCCGACCAGGGGCCGGGCATTCCCGAAGATGTGCTGGCCGCCGCCGGCCAGCCCCTGCCGGTGCATTCGGACTCGGGCCTGGGCATCGGCCTGCTGCTGGCCCGCAGCGCCATCCAGCGCTGCGGCGGCCAGCTCCATCTGGCGCCCCGGCAGCCCCGGGGCACCGACGTCACCCTCAAACTTCCCCTCAAGGATTGCTGACATGAATCCCGTCACCGACGCTGCCGACGGCAACGAATCCCCCCTGCTGCTGATCGTGGACGACGACCAGGCCTACTGCAGTGCCCTGGCCAAGGCCATGGGCCGGCGCGGCTTCCAGACCATCGCCGGGCACGACCCGGAGAGCGCCCTGGCCCTGGCGGCCCGGCACGAACCGGAGTACGTCGTGCTCGACCTCAACCTGGAAGGCAAGTCGGGCCTCAACCTGATCGAACCCCTGCTCGAATGCAGCCCCGGCGCCCGTATTGTGGTCCTCACCGGCTACGCCAGCATTCCCACCGCCGTCGGCGCCATCAAGCTGGGGGCCCTGGAATACCTGATCAAGCCGGTGGAGGCCGGCGACATCGTCAAGGCCCTCACCGCCGACCACTGGGAAATCCCCCCCATCGCCACGGACGAGCGCATGACGGTGCAGCGGGTCGAGTGGGAATACATCCAGCGCATCCTGCGGGAAAACGGCGGCAACATCACCGCCACCGCCCGCTCCCTGAAAATGCACCGGCGCACCCTGCAGCGCAAACTGGCCAAGCACGCCCCCGCCGCCTGAAGCCCATGGCGGCGCCAGACCTGCACCGCGGCTACGATCCGCGGCCATCCGTCAAGCCTTGAAAAAGGCGGGAAAACCGAGGAACATCCGCCCCCTTCGTCGATCCGCGCCGGCCTGCCGCCGCGGATCGCACCACTACCAACCGACGGCGGAGGGGCCATGGCCTTCAAAGACAATCCCGCGGAATTCCGCATCATCGACATCGCCCTGATCGAGCCCGGCCCGGACCACGTGCGCCAGCACTTCGACGAGGCCAGCCTCAAGGGCCTGGCCAACTCCATCGGCCGCAAGGGCCTGATCCATCCCCTGGTGGTGCAGCCGGCGGACGGCGCCGGGCGCCACGCCCTGGTGGTGGGCGAACGCCGCCGCCGCGCCGCCCTGCTGGCGGGCGAGACCGCCGTGCCGGTGCTGGTGCGGGCCTGCAGCCCGGAGGAAGTGCTGGAAGTGCAGGTCTTCGAGAACCTGGGACTGGGCGTGCGCGCCGCCCTGGACCCGCGGGACATGGCCAACGCCATCCAGACCATTGCCGAGCGCTTCGAGAGCAAGGATGCGGCCGCCGAACACTTCGGCCGCACCGCCACCTGGCTGGCCCAGGCCACCGCCGCCGCCAACCTGTCGCCCCAGGTCAGCGCCCTGCTCGAGTCGGGCAAGATTTCCAGCACCAGCACCGCCATCCAGCTGGAGAAGCTGGCCCAGAAGAACGAGGCCAAGGCGGAAACCCTGATCGGCCAGATCGCCCAGCTGCCCGAAGGGGAGAAGCTGCCCAAGCAGGTGGTGGAAAAGGTTCTGGTGGAAGAAGGCCTGCGCCGCGGCAAGAAACCGGACACCCCGCCGCAAGCCGCGCCGGATATGGCTCCCAGCCCGGCTGCAGCCCAGGCGGCAAGCCCCTCCCCGGCCGCGGCCGATGTGCCGCCCTGGGAAGAGGCCCCCGTCGCTCCCGCGGCGCCCGCCATGCCGGCGGCACCGGCGACGGAACGGCGCCGGGTCAATCCGGGCAAGGTGAAGATGGTGGCCGAAATCCTGGGCCTGGAAGCGGAAGACGAAGAGGCCGTGCTGGCCCGCCTGATCGACGAATTCCTGGCCCTCAAGGGCGCCTGAGGCGTTCCCGGCCGGGTGCCTGACTCGCCCGGCCGCAGCGGCAGCGCCACTGCGTGTAAAGGCAGGTCAAATCAGGTAAAAAGCCTTGCCGGGGCTGCGGGAGTGCCTAGACTTGGCGGTATCCGGAGGCCCCCATGAGTTCCATCACCGCCCTGTCATCCCTTTCCAGCCTGAGCAGCTACAGCAGCACCAGCATCACCCAGGCCAGCAGCAGCGTGGCCGTGGCCCGGCTGGCGCAACAGGCTGTCAGCCTGTCCACCGCCTCCGGCGTCATCGCCGGCCTCTCCGGCAGCACGTCGGAAACCACGGTGGACAGTCTTTACAACTCCCTGGTGGCTGCTGCCAACCAGAACGTGGACGACGACAGTTCCTCCTCCAGCAGCACTAGCAGCACCTCCGGCATCTACAGCGCCGACGGCACCCTGAGCGCCGAGGATTCCCTGCTCTCGGCCCTGGTCGGCAATCTTTCCACCTACGCCTGAAGACCGGCCGGCAAGCGCTCCCGACCGCCATGCGGCGGACCGCTTCCCTAGCCGGAAACCGTCCCCGTCGTTGCCTCGCGTCGAGTCTTACTTCACGTCAAACTCGAAGCGGGCGGCCACCTGGCCTTCCACCAACACCTGCAGGCGGCGGTGGCCCGCCGGCTCGTTGGGGCCCACCGACCACTCGGCGTAGATGTGGCCGTCCATGGGGGCCAGCAGGCGCTCGCTGACCTGGGTCCGCTTGTCGTTGGAGAGGCCCAGGTTGCGTGCCACTTCCTTCTCTTCCGCCGTGCCCTTGTTGGGCCGGGGCTGCACGTATTCCTCGCTGACCTTGAGGGTGCGCTTGCTGGTCTTGACCTCGATCACCCAGCCGTAGCGCTGGCCCAGCACGTGGGGCACCACGTCGGTGGGAGTGAACACCAGGTCGCCCTTCTTCTCTTCAAAGATGCCGAATTCGGCGGCCACCACTTCCACCGGGGCTTCCGCCGGCGGCGCGCCGTGGGCCAGGCTGCAGACGAGGAGGAGGGAGAACAGGAATTGGCGCAGCATGGATGGCTCCAGTGGGTGTGGGGGAGGCGCCGCCGCCGGCTTCAGGGGCGCGGCTGCCGACGCCGGGGCGCCGGGCCGGAAATGGCCTGGGGCGCAGCGGCGGCCTGGGGACTGCTCGGGTCCTCCGCCAGGCTGCGGGCCCGCAGCTGGCCGCAGCCGCCGTCGATGTCCTGGCCGGCGGAATTGCGCAGTTTGGTCAGGATACGCCGCTGGTGCAGGTAGCGAGCCAGATACCGGGCCCGTTCCCAGACCGGGCGGCGGAAGGCGCCCTCGCCGGCCTCATCCTCCCCGCCGACGGCGTTGAAGGGGATCAGGTTCATGATGGCGTATTTGCCGCTGAGGAGGCGGACGATGCCGTCCATTTCCGCCTCGCTGTCATTGACCCCGTCGAGCAGGGTCCATTGGTACTGGATGGGGTAGCCGGTGCTGCGGGCATATTCCTCGCCCAGTTCCACCAGTTCCTCCGGCGTCAGGCGCGGCGCCTTGGGCAGCAGCTGGGCCCGCAGCTCGGCCCGGCTGGTGTGCAGGGAGAGGGCCAGGGCCGGCTTCACCGCCTGCTGGGGCAGGCGCTCGAAGACGCGACGGTCGCCGACGGTGGAAAAGACCAGGTTCTTGTGGCCGATGCCGCCGGCGCTGCCGAGCAGGTCGATGGCGGCCAGCACGTTGTCCAGGTTGTGGGCCGGTTCGCCCATGCCCATGAAGACCACCTTCTTCACCGGCCGCCGGGCCCGGGCCAGCACCACCTGGGCCACGATCTCGCCGCTGGAGAGCTGGCGCAGCAGGCCGTCCCGGCCGGTCATGCAGAAGGTACAGCCGACGGCGCAGCCCACCTGGGTGGAGACGCAGACCCCGTCCCGGGGCAGCAGCACGCTTTCCACCGCCTGGCCGTCGCCCAGGCGCACCAGCAGGCGTGCCGAGCCGTCGGCCCCCGGGTGTTCGGAATGGACCCGGGCCAGGGCCTCCAGGTCGGCGGCCAGGGCCGGCAGTTCCTCCCGGATGGCCTTGGGCAGGTAGTCCTGGGCCTGGCGGCGGCGGGCGCCGGCATCCAGGGGCTGGGCCTGGAGCCAGGCGCGCAGCACCCGGTCCTCGTGGCAGGTCTTGGCGCCGAGGGCGGCCAGGCGTTGGCGGATGTGTTCGAGTTGCATGGGGGCGGAATGCTAGCACCGCCGGCAGCGCCGGCATAGGCGCCGCGCCGCTTGCGGCTCCTGGCGGCGGTGCCCCTAGGCCCCTGGCTCGGCCCAGAGTTCCAGCAGGGCCCCCACCAGGTCCGCGTCGCCGCCGCTGCGGGGGCAGACCAGGGACAGCTGGTAGTCCGGCAGGGGCACGGCCAGGTCATAGACGCGGAAGGCCGGATCGGCGCCCGCCGCCAGCCCCTCCACCTCCGAGGCCGGCAGCACCGCCAGGCCGCGGAAGCCCTGCAGCAGCAGGTCCCGCAGCATGCCGGCGTCGGAACTGTAGAGGGCCACCCGGGGCAGCAGGCCGGCTTCGTGGAACTGCTGCTGCAGGCGCTCGTAGGTGCCGATGCCGACGGAGCGGCGCAGCAGCAGCAGGGGATGGGCCGCCAGCTCGGCCAGGCCCAGGCGCTGCCCGGGGGCGAAGAGGTCGGCGGGGCCCAGGGCCACCGAGGGCGAGGCCCGCAGGCGGTGCACATTGAAGCTGTCGGGCTGCAGGGGCGGCTGCATGAAGGCCAGGTCCAGCTGGCCGGTGCGCAGCAGGTGTTCCAGGTAGCTGGAATCCCCCACCACCAGACCGATCTCCCGGGCCGGGAAGCGGGCCATGAGGGCCTCGCAGCGGGCCAGCCAGGGGGCGCGGCAGGTGGGCGACAGGCCGACGCGCAGGGCCGGCCCGCTCTGGGAGGCGAGACGCAGCACCTCGTCCCGGGAGGATTCCACCGCTCGCAGGATGTCCCGGGCGCGGCGGTAGAACAGGCGCCCGGCCTCGGTCAGCTCCAGCTGCCGGCCCTTGCGCAGGAACAAAGGGGTGCCCAGTTCCTCCTCCAGCTCCTTCAGACGCTGGCTGAGGGGAGGCTGGGCCATGTGCAGTTCCCGGGCGGCCCGGCTGATCTGGCCCTGCTCGACGATGGTGCAGAAGTAGTGCATGCGCTTCAGGTCCATGGGCCACCCATATCAATCCGATATTCCAGACAACGAAAACGGTAATTTATTCGCCACGCCGGAATCCTTAACATACCGGATTGCTTAATCAAGCCGCCACGTCATGCAGAGCCCCCCGCGGGCCGCCGGCGGCCTTCCCCGGAGAAACACCCCATGCTGGGACCCCTGGCCAACAGCGCCGCCCTGATCCTGGGCGGCCTCGGCGGCGCCGTGCTCGGCCGCCGCCTGCCCCGCCGCGTGCGGGAAACCCTGCCCCTGACCTTCGGCATCATCGCCGCCGCCATCGGCACCACCCTGATGAACAAGGTGCACGCCCTGCCGGCGGTGGCCCTGGCCCTGATCCTGGGCTCCCTGGCGGGGGAGCTGGCCCATCTGGAACGGGGCCTGGAGAAGGCCATCGGCTGGGCCCAGCGCCAGGCGGAAAGGCTTATGCCGGGGGAGAAGGGCAATCCCCGGGTGGAAGGCTTCGTCGGCAAGTTCGTCACCCTGCTGGTGCTGTTCTGCGCCAGCGGCATGGGCATTTTCGGCGCCACCCAGGAGGGCATGACCGGGGATGCCCACATCCTCCTGGCCAAGTCCATCCTGGACCTGTTCACCGCCCTCATCTTCGCCGCCGAACTGGGCCCGGCGGTGGCCCTCATCTGCCTGCCCCAGCTCCTGGTGCAGGGCGCCCTCTTCCTCGGCGCCGGCCTGCTGGTGCCCCTGGCGACGCCGGAGATGCTGGCCGACTTCTCCGCCTGCGGCGGCGTCATCATGATGGCCACGGGCCTGCGCATCTGCGGCATCAAGTTCTTCCCCATCGTGAACATGCTGCCGGCCCTGTTCCTGGCCATGCCCTGCTCCCTGCTGTGGGCCCGCTGCTTCGGCTGAGCCCGGGGCCGCGCTGCGGCTGACAGCCGGCCGCCCGCTTCTCCCGCCACCCGCTTCTCCCGCGCCCGCTTCTCCCGCCGAACGCATCGGCCCCGGCGCTGTCCGACCACTTTGGCCAGCACGCCGCTCCCGGCTCCCCTCCTGCCGTTTCATGACTTTTGCCCGCCGGAGCCGGGGCCGGCCTATGCCATACTGCTAGGCGAACGGGATGGAGCGCCATCCCCGCCGACCATTCTCGCCCTCCCCTTTCCAGGTGGCCCGATGACGCAGTTCCCCGCCGTCCCCGCAATCACCCGCCTGCTCGGCACCCTGCTCCTGGCGTGCTGTGCGGCCCTGTCCGCCGGGCCCGCCGGTGCCGACGAGCCGCCCCTGCGGGTCACCAGCGACGACAACTATCCGCCCTACATCTTCCGCGACCCGAGCGGCCAGCCCGTGGGCTATCTGGTGGACCTGTGGTCCCTGTGGGAGCAGAAGACCGGCCGCCGGGTGCAGCTGATCGCCACCGACTGGGGCCGGGCCCAGCGCCTCATGGCGGAGAACGAGGCGGACGTGATCGACATGATCTTCCACACCGCCGCCCGGGACGCCCTCTACGAATTCTCCCAGCCCTACGCCAACCTGCCGGTGGGCATCTACAGCCACAGCTCCATCAGCGGCATCAGCAACACGGACAACCTCAAGGGTTTCCTCATCGGCGTCCAGGTCGGCGATGCCTGCATCGAGGAACTGCAGGGCAAGGGCGTCACCAACCTGCGCCAGTTCAAGAACTACGCGGAAATGATCGCCGCCGCCATGGCTGAGGAGATCAAGCTTTTCTGCCTGGACCAGCTCCCGGCCAACTATTACCTCTACCGCCTGGACCTGCAGCGCCAGTTCCGCAAGTCCTTCGACCTCTACCAGGGACGCTTCCACCGGGCCACGCGCAAGGGCGACACGGCCACCCTGGCGGCGGTGGAACGGGGCATGGCCCTCATCAGCAACGAGGAACGGGCGGCCCTGGAAAAGAAGTGGATGGGCTCGGCCATCGACTACGTGCCCTACATGCCCTACGCCCGGTATTTCGGTCTGGGCCTGGCCCTGCTGCTGGTCGCCGGCGCCGGCCTGGCCCTCTGGGTGCGGGTGCTGCAGGCGGCCGTGAAGCGCCGCACCGCCGAACTGGAGCGGCAGCGCAGCCACCTGCACACCCTGCTGCGGGGCATTCCCGATCCCCTCTGGCTGAAGGACGAGGCCGGCGTCTTCATCGCCTGCAACCCGGCCTTCGAACGCATGATGGGCCGCCCGGAGCAGGAGATCATCGGCTGCAGCGACTACGACTTCGTCAGCCGGGAACAGGCCGATTTCTTCCGCGACAAAGACCGCCAGGTGCTGGTCGCCGGCACGCCCCAGAGCAACGAAGAATGGATCACCCAGGCGGACGGCTCCGGCCAGCGCCTGTTCGAGACCGTCAAGACGCCCATCGTCGAGCCCCAGGGCAAGGTGCTGGGCGTCCTCGGGGTGGCCCGGGACATCACCGAGCGCAAGCGCCTGGAGGCCGAGGTCAGCAATTACAGCCACCACCTGGAAGAGCTGGTGGCCGAGCGCACCGAGGAACTGGCCCGGGCCCGGGATGCGGCCAATGCCGCCAACGTGGCCAAGAGCGCCTTCCTCGCCAACATGAGCCACGAGATCCGCACACCGATGAACGCCATCATCGGCCTCACCCACATCCTCAAGAAGGGCGAGCCCTCGCCCCAGCAGCAGGACCGCCTGGACAAGATCGACGATGCGGCCAGCCACCTGCTGTCCATCATCAACGACATCCTGGACCTCTCCAAGATCGAGGCCGAGCGCCTGGTGCTGGAGGAACAGCCGGTGGAGCTGGGGCGCATCGTCAGCCACATCTTCTCCATGCTGGCCGAGGGGGCGCGCAAGAAGGACATCGTCCTCAAGTCGGAAGTCGATCCCCTGCCGCCCTACCTGCTGGGGGACCCGACCCGCCTGACCCAGGCCATCCTCAACTACGCCAGCAATGCGGTGAAATTCACCGAATGGGGCAGCGTCACCCTGCGGATCAAGGTGCTGGAGCTGACGCCGGCGGACGTCTTCCTGCGCTTCGAGGTGGAGGACACGGGCATCGGCATCGCCCCGGAAGTCCAGCCCCTGCTGTTCGCCCCCTTCCAGCAGGCCGACGGCAGCACCAGCCGCCGCTTCGGCGGCACCGGCCTGGGCCTGGTCATCACCCGGCGCCTGGCCCAGATCATGGGTGGCGACGCCGGCGTGGACAGCCGCCTGGGCTTCGGCAGCACCTTCTGGTTCTCCGCCCGGCTCAAGCTGGGCGAGGCCCGGGCCGCCCTGCCCGAGGACGGCCCCCGCCCCGATTCGGCCGAGGGCGAACTGCTGCAGCACTACCGGGGCACCCCCATCCTCCTGGCCGAAGACGACTCCATCAACCAGGAGGTGGCCCGGGAACTGCTCGAATACGCCGGGCTGCGGGTGGATATCGCCGCCGACGGCAACGAGGCCGTGGCCTGCCTGGAACGGGGGACCACGCCCTACGCCCTGGTGCTGATGGACATGCAGATGCCCGGCATGGACGGCCTGGAGGCCACCCGCCACATCCGCCGCCTGCCCGGCATGGAAAGCCTGCCCATCATCTCCATGACCGCCAACGCCTTCGGCGAGGACCGGGAACGCTGCCTGGAGGCCGGCATGAATGACTTCGTGCCCAAGCCGGTGAATCCGGAAGTGCTCTACGCCATGCTGCTGAAGTGGCTGCCCCGGCCGCAGACGCCCAACGCCTGAGCCATTTTTGCCGCCCGCCCCACGCTTTTGCTGGCCGTGGCGGCCCGGGCGGCTACAATAAGCCCCTGCCGCCACGGCCCCCTGCCCCGCTTCCGGGGCAATCCGGCCCGCCCGGCGCGGCCTCTTTCTGACCACTTCACCAACGGAACCAGCGCACCATGTTCGAACACGTCGACGCCTACGCGGGCGACCCCATCCTCACCCTGGTCGAAACCTTCCACAAGGACTCCCGGACCACCAAGGTCAATCTGGGCATCGGCCTCTATTACGACGAACAGGGCCGCATCCCCCTGCTCGGCTCCGTGCGCCAGGCCGAGGCCGCCATCGCCGCCGCCCCCGCGCCCCGCTCCTACCTGCCCATGGAAGGCGCCGCCGACTACCGGGCCGTGGTGCAGAAGCTGCTCTTCGGCGCCGACAGCGCCGCCCTCAAGGCCGGCCGCATCGCCACCATCCAGACCCTGGGCGGCTCCGGGGCCCTGAAGGTGGGCGCCGACCTGCTCAAGCGCTACTTCCCCAAGAGCGAAGCCTGGGTCAGCAACCCCACCTGGGACAACCACCGCTCCATCTTCGAAGGCGCCGGCATCGCCGTGCACGACTATCCCTACTACGACGCCAACACCGGCGGCGTGGACTTCACCGGCATGGTGGCCTGTCTCAAGGGCCTGCCCGAGCAGAGCATCGTCCTGCTGCACCCCTGCTGCCACAACCCCACCGGCGTGGACCTCTCCCGGGAGCAATGGCAACAGGTGATCGCCATCGTCGCCGAGCGCAAGCTGATCCCCTTCCTCGACATCGCCTACCAGGGCTTCGGCGACGGCCTCGATGAAGACGCCTACGCCATCCGCGCCCTGGCCGATTCCGGCCTGCCCTTCCTGGTCAGCAACTCCTTCTCCAAGAACCTCTCCTTCTACGGCGAGCGGGTCGGCGGCCTCTCCGTGGTGTGCAAGGACGCGGAAGAAGCCGGCCGGGTCCTGGGCCAGCTCAAGTTCACCGTGCGCCGCAACTACTCCAGCCCCCCCATCCACGGCGAACTGGTGACCACCATCGTCATGAACGATGCCGCCCTCCACGCCGAATGGGTCAAGGAAGTGACCGAGATGCGCACCCGCATCCAGGCCATGCGCCAGAAGCTGTATGAAGTGCTGACCGCCCGGGTGCCGGGCAAGGACTTCTCCTACTTCACCAAGCAGCGCGGCATGTTCAGCTACACCGGCCTCTCCCCCGCCCAGGTGGACCGCCTGCGGGAAGAGTTCGGCGTGTACCTGGTGCGCTCCGGCCGCATGTGCGTGGCCGGCCTCAACACCGGCAACGTGGCCTACGTGGCCGAAGCCATGGCAGCGGTGCTGCAAGGCTGACGGGATTTCCCCGGCGATCTGCCGGGAGAAGCAAAAGGGACGGCCCTCCCGGCGATGCCATTGCCGGGAGGGCCGTCTTTATTGGGGTGTGGCTGGGTGGGTTGGCTTGATTTGCCGCCCGGGAATGGCGGACTGTTTCTCGAGGCGAAGCCGGGTGTGATTCCTCGAAGGCGGGATGCCTGAGTCTTCAGGCGCAAGGGGTGTCTGAATCTTCAGACGTGGTGGGTTTAGTTACCGCTGTGTTCCGCGCCTGACGCGCGGGTTACTTATTCTTGTCTCGCCAAGAATAAGTAACCAACAAGAAGGCGAGCCCGGTTTGGCGCCCCGCGTGCCGCGGGGTTCCCTGCGCTACTCACTTCCGGCGGGGGCTGCGCAACTCGGGCCTAAAGGCCCTCAAACAGTGCTCGCCCTTTTCCCGCCACAAGCTCCGTTGCTCGGCGCCGCACAGGGCGAGATTAACGCTCTCCGAATTCAGCTATCGACCCCAAACGGTAATTGCCAGGGGAAAGCAGATGTTCAACGTTTGAGTTCACCGGACTGCGCGGCTTTTCGCGCAGCTCCGGTGGAATGATGGGTTGGGCATCTGGGCAATAAGCGGTGAATGGCATTGCTCAAAGAAATTTCTCAAGCGCCATACAAACGAGGTCGCCACGTCTGCGTGAGAACTTACTGAGGTCTACTGTTAGGGGGTCGCCTCCCTGCTGTGTCAACGTGATTAGCATCTCCAAAGCGTCAAGTTCTACAGCACGTATTGTTCCCAATGCTTCGCGTCGCTCTTGTCGTTGAGTCCCGGTAGGAACCTCACCTCGAGTCGCCGCCTGAAGCCTGTAAATGGATTCTTGCTCAATAGCTTCCCAGGCCCGGAATACCTCGTGAACCGACTCAACCTGGGTAGAACGCCACCGATAGGGAAAGGTAAGCTGATCCACATCTAATGGGCCAGCAATCAGGTTCTTCTGTTGGTAATCGTCGACAAGAGGGGTGCCTGCCTCAAGGCGTACTTCCTTTGTTAGACGAGCATCATGAAACCAAAGCCCGCTACTCCGAAGAAATGTCAGATTTGTGGCGGCTTCTTGTAGCGTCATTTCAGGATCGAAGAAAATGAATCCAATGTCCATGCTTAGACCTGCGCGACGCAAGATTTGTAGTGCCCGGAGGTTTCGGTCGGTGGTTGCTGGCTTACGATATCGTTTTGCTTGTTCTCCCGCGCCAGACTCAATACCAACAAACACTTCTCGTAAGCCGGCTTCCTGAAGAGCCGTCAATACAGTTACCCCAGATGGATGATGGGCCGTCTTTCCAGCAAGAATACTCGCAACGCGCATATCAACGTATAGAGAAAAGTCACCTGAGATATTTCCCCGGTCCTTCTCGTTTGCGATTGCTCTAGCCAGAGATAGCGCCCGAGTAGGATCGGCGCCCATGAAGTCTTCGTCGGTGAAGTAGGGATGTCGAACGCCGGCTGCTGACAGCTCGCATAGTTCTTGAACGATGCGCGGAACGTCAATAACACGCCATTCGATCTTGTCGTTGTACTTATGCTGGATAGCGCAAAAAGTACACCGACCATATGAACACCCCCGGGATGACTCTGCCCTAACTATTCCGCCAAGCGAGACTAGCTGCTTTAAGAATGGGCGGGATGGTGCGGGATACTTGGAGAGGTCGACATTCTTACGACGAGTACTAACGACACCTCTTGTGGTACGGAACTTCAGATTTGGAATCGATGCCTCGCCGAGCACTTCGCGCCAGTGCTCACGTGACACCTCTTGCATGAGCTTCACTAATAGAGTGAATGCTTCTTCACCCTCACCAATCACCACAATAGCCTCTGGAAACTCAGACAGAAGACTCTCGGGGGCAAATGTGGCTATAACTCCCCCAAGTACGAGCACTGGCTTTATCTCGGGCTGGATAAGTTTCCACTTTGCCACCAATCCCCGTACTGTTCTCAAACTGCCTAACGGAGTGGAGATGCCAATTACATCTGACTGACGTATTTCGTCTGAGGTTGGCAAACCGGTTATCGGCTCAAAGTACTGAGATACATGGGCTCTAGTGCCGAGTTCTTGTTCAACGGCTGCCGCAATCATGCCTATGCCAATTGGCTCGTTGATCTCTTCTCGGGATGACCCCGGATCAACTAGAACGATTTGCATGGCTGAGAACAACTACAAATGGGGAAAGGAAAATGCGCAAGATCAAGATGCCCAACTAGTAATAGACGACAAAAACGTCCAATAAAAACGGGACTGTCCAATATCCTGGAACACCGGACAGCCGAATCTATTGTCCCGCATGGGATTCAGCAAACCTTCCGTTTACTGGCCCCACTAAAAATCCGTGAAACCGGACAGCCTCAAAGTTACCGTCGGCACACTCACACCGCAACCAAAAGTTGCAAATCGCATATCCAAAGCAACTGAATCACCCACTCCCAACCGGTGCGATCACCTTCGCCACGTCACAGGCTTCCCATCCCCTTCCACCTCCGCCGAGCAGCGCAAGGCGGGCGGGGGGATTTCGGCGAGGACTGTCTGAGGCCCGCAGGGCCGAGTTCCGCAGCCGCCCCGACCGACTGAGCAGCGCAGGGGAGCCCGCAGGGCCGGGGGTGAGGGTCGCCTTCTTGTTGGTTACTTATTCTTGGCGAGACAAGAATAAGTAACCCGCGCGTCAGGCGCGGAACACAGCCGCAAAATCAACAACCCACGCCCGAAGCCCCCCCACGACAAACCAGCAAAACCCCATAACAAAAACCCGCCCCGGAACCTCCGGGACGGGCTTCTTGCTGGCTTGCTACAGGAGAAACAGGAAATAACTCAGGCCAGGGCCGAGCTGCGGATCAGGTGGTCGAAGGCCGAGAGGCTGGCTTTGGCGCCCTCGCCCATGGCGATGATGATCTGCTTGTAGGGCACGGTGGTGCAGTCGCCGGCGGCGAAGACGCCTTCGGCGGAGGTCTCGCCCTTGGCGTTGATGACGATCTCGCCCCGGTCGGAGAGTTCGACGGTGCCCTTGAGCCAATCGGTGTTGGGCAGCAGGCCGATCTGCACGAAGATGCCTTCCAGGGCGACGGTCTTTTCCTCGCCGCTGACCCGGTCCTTGTACTTGAGGCCGTTCACCTTCTGGCCGTCACCGGTCACTTCCGTGGTCTGGGCTTCGGTAATCACCGTGACGTTAGGCAGGCTGAGCAGCTTCTTCTGCAGCACGGCGTCGGCCCGCATTTCCTTGCCGAATTCCAGCAGGGTGACGTGGGCGACGATGCCGGCCAGGTCGATTGCAGCCTCGACGCCGGAGTTGCCGCCGCCGATCACGGCGACGCGCTTGCCCTTGAACAGGGGGCCGTCGCAGTGGGGGCAGTAGGCCACGCCCTTGGTGCGGTACTCGGCTTCGCCGGGCACGTTCATTTCACGCCAGCGGGCGCCGGTGGAGAGGATCACGGTCTTGCTCTTCAACACGGCGCCGTTGGCCAGGGTCACTTCGGCGGGCTGGCCGTTGGCGGCGGGCTTGAGGGCGGCGGCGCGCTGCAGGTTCATGATGTCCACCTCGTATTCGCGCACGTGCTGCTCCAGGGCCATGGCCAGCTTGGGGCCTTCGGTTTCCTTGACGGAAATGAAGTTCTCGATGCCCAGGGTGTCCAGCACCTGGCCGCCGAAACGCTCGGCCACCACGCCGGTGCGGATACCCTTGCGGGCGGCGTAGATGGCGGCGGCGGCGCCGGCCGGGCCACCGCCCACCACCAGCACGTCGAACACTTCCTTGTCGGAGAGCTTGGCCGCATCCCGGGCGGCAGCGCCCGTATCCACCTTGGCCAGGATTTCGCCCAGTTCCATGCGGCCGGAGCCGAAGGCCTGGCCGTTGAGGTAGATGGCGGGCACGCCCATGATCTGGCGCTCTTCCACTTCCTGCTGGAAGACGCCGCCATCGATCATCACCGCTTCCACATTGGGGTTGAGCACGGCCATGGTGTTGAGGGCCTGCACCACGTCCGGGCAGTTGTGGCAGGAGAGGGAGATGAAGGTCTCGAAGCTGAACTTGCCGTCCAGGCCCTTGATCTGCTCGACCACCTCGGCCTCCACCTTGGGCGGGTGACCGCCGCTCTGCAGCAGGGCCAGCACCAGGGAGGTGAATTCGTGGCCCATGGGGATGCCGGCGAAATGGATGCGGGGACTCTGGCCGGCCCGGGCGATGCCGAAAGAGGGACGGCGTGCGGCCTGGCCGTCTTCGCGCAGACTCACCTTGTCGGACAGCTCGGCGATGTCGGCCAGCAGGCTGCGCATTTCCTGGGCGGTGGCGGAATCGTCCAGGGAGGCCACCAGTTCGATGGGCTGGACGAGTTTTTCAAGGTAAGCCTTGAGCTGGGTCTTGATGCTGCTGTCGAGCATGGTCTTATCTCCCTAAATCGAAGTGATGCTGTACGGAAACGGATGAAATACGGTGCGGCATGCAATGGAAAGGCGCCCGCATGGGGATGGATGTGCGGGAGCACACCCGGCGGGCGCCTTTGCGCTGCAATCCGCCGCGGCGGGCCCGGCTGGCCGGGCACCGCGCTGCGGAAGGAAGAAGGTCTTAGATCTTGCCGACCAGGTCGATGGAGGGAGCCAGGGTCTTGGCGCCTTCCTTCCACTTGGCGGGGCACACCTGGCCGGGGTTGGCGGCGGTGTATTGGGCGGCCTTCAGCTTGCGCAGGGTTTCGGAAACGTCGCGAGCGATTTCGTTGGAATGGATTTCCAGGGTCTTGATCACGCCGTCCGGGTTGATGATGAAGGTACCGCGCAGGGCCAGGCCTTCTTCGGGGATATGCACGCCGAAGGCGTTGGTCAGCTGGTGGGTGGGATCACCGATCAGGGGGAACTTGGCCTTGCCCACGGCGGGGGAGGTTTCGTGCCACACCTTGTGGGAGAAGTGGGTGTCGGTGGTGACGATGTACACCTCGGCACCGGCTTTCTGGAATTCGGCGTAGTTGTCGGCGGCGTCTTCGATTTCGGTGGGGCAGTTGAAGGTGAAGGCGGCGGGCATGAAAATCAGGACGGACCACTTGCCCTTCAGGTCGGTGTCGGAAACGGTGATGAACTTGCCGTTGTGGAAGGCATTGACGTTGAAGGGCTGGATGACGGTGTTGATCAAGGAAGTGCTCATCGTTTTATCTCCTGAGTTGAGTGAAACAAAGTTGGGGTTGGGTGAGGCGATGGGTGAATAGTAAAGACCCCGGCGAAATTACTCTAATTGATTGTATTCATATTTAAGATAGCCAATGACTATCGACAAATGAAGCAGCTTCCGGCACGGGGCCCCGACCGGCGGCAGACGCCGACATGGGGGTGGATGAAACCTGGGCTTAAGGGGGAAGGGACAGCGAAAGGCCGGCAGATGTTCCGCGGCAGCGGGGAAAGTCATCCACATTTCCTGTGGATAACCCTGTGGGAGAGCTGGGGGCAGTAGCCGCCAGGGCCCGCCGTTACTGGGATTGCCTTACCCTGCCACGAAAAGCGGCAGGGGCGGCGGAGGGCACATTCAGGCCGAGGCGCGCAAGACCCCGGGGAAAAAATATTCCGGGCCGTGGGGAGTGAGAACGAGATGGAAACGGAGGTTGCCGCTGCGGGCCGCCTCCTGGCTGACCAGGGCTTTCTGGGCCTTGGCGTCGCCGGCCAGGGCCTGGTACTGGTCGACGAAGGCCTGCTGATCGTCGGCAGCCTGCACGGTCTCGGCCGTGGCGGCGATGGCGGTGAAGCGCTGGGTCAGTTCGGCATTGGCGGCGAACAGGCGCTCGATCTGCTGGCGGTCGGGAGTGTTGTTGACCACCGTCACATGCCCGTCGGAAGCGACGGCCAGCATGGGTTCCGGCGAGGTGCGAAGCCCCTCTTCGCGGAATTTCTTGCCGACCTCGGCGGCAAAATCCGCCACCTCGGCGGACAGCCACTGCCGCGCGGCATCGACCTGCTGGCCGTCCACCGCTTCGGTCAGACTGGCCGCAACGGCTGGAAGCACCTGTTTTGGCGCAGCTTCCGGGGCGCTGCCGGCCCGTGCCTGGGCCTGATAGGCTGCCTGGGGAAAGGCGAGCGACGTGGCGCTCACAAACATGAAAAAGCCTCCGCATATGGTTTTGCGAAGGCTTATTGCAAGACGGATGCCAGCCGGGGCGGCGGGCCCCGGGGCGCTTAGGGCTGCAGGCGGCGGCGGGCTTCGTAGAGGCAGACGCCGGAAGCGACGGAGACGTTGAGGCTCTCGACGCTGCCGAACATGGGAATGCGCACCAGCTGGTCGCAGGTCTCCCGGGTCAGGCGGCGCATGCCCTCGCCCTCGGCCCCCAGGACCCAGGCGGTGCCCTTGGGCCACTCGGCGGTATACAGGTCGCCGTCGGCCTGGTCGGCGGTGCCGATGATCCAGATGTCCCGCTCCTTCAGTTCGCGCAGGGTGCGGGCCAGGTTGGTGACGGTGATGTAGGGCACGGTCTCGGCGGCGCCGCTGGCCACCTTCAGCACGGTGTTGGTGAGGCCCACGGAACGGTCCTTGGGAGCTATCACCGCATGGGCGCCCACTGCATCGGCCACCCGCAGGCAGGCACCCAGGTTGTGGGGATCGGTGACCCCGTCCAGGATCAGCAGCAGGGGCGGCTCCTCCAGGGTGTCGAGCACGTCGTCCAGGGTCACCTGGCGCTCGTTGGCGTCCACCTTGGCCACCACGCCCTGGTGCCGCTGGCCCGGGGCCAGGCCGTCGAGGCGCTTGGCGTCGGCGGGAATGACGCGGATGCCCTGGGCCTCCGCATGGCGCAGCAGGTCCTTGGCCCGGGCGTCCTTGCGGCTCTGGTCCAGGTACACCTCCTTCACCGCATCCGGATTGTGGCGCAGCTTGGCGATGACGGCATGGAAGCCGTGGATGAGGCGGGTGGGGTGATTCTTTTCGGGAGCGGCCTGGGACATGGGGAGGCAATCGGAAACGGTTCGGGCCGCCATTGTAGACCAAGGCCCGGGCCGGCCCCAGCCCGGCGCCGGCAAGAGAAATGCCTTGCCCGCCCCATAGGCCCCGGCTAGTATTCAAGTCGGCGGAACTGATGCCGTTAAATCAGTCAGTTGAAGGCTTTTATTACAGCGATTTTTTAACTACGGCCCATCATGCTCGATCACGCCCTTCCCAGCCTGGATTCCTGGGTCCTGTTCTTCTCCGAACAGGAACTGCCCGTCTTGCGGCACACCGTGCGGCGCCTGGAAGAGGCGCGGGAACGCATGGACAGCATCAGCGGCCGGGAGATCGCCAGCATCATCCTGCAGGACCCCATGATGACCGTGCGCATGCTGGCCTACATCCAGCCCCTGCGCGGTTCCCGCCTGCGCAACGACGTCACCACCATCGACCAGGCCGTGGTCCTTTTAGGTATCGAACCCTTCTTCAAGAAGTTCGAAAACCTGCCCATGGTGGAAGACACCCTGAAGGAGCAGCCCCAGGCCCTGCTCGGCCTCATCAACGTGGTCCGGCGCGCCCAGCGGGCCGCCCAGTACGCCTACGACTGGGCCCTGTGGCGGCACGACCTGAACATGGAAGAAATCGTGGTGGCCACCCTGCTCCACGAACTGCCCGAACTGCTGCTGTGGTGCTGCGCCCCCAAGCTGGCCCTGCAGATCAAGGCGCTGCAGAAGTCGGACCGCGCCCTGCGCTCGGTCACCGCCCAGGAAACCGTACTCGGCGCCCACTTCGCCGAAATGCAGCAGGCCCTGTGCCGGGCCTGGAACCTGCCCGAGCTGATGCTCAAGCTCACCGACGAGGAACAGGCCAGCGCCCCCCGGGTGCGCAATGTCCTGCTGGCCGTCAATCTGGCCCGCCATTCCGCCAACGGCTGGGACGACGCGGCCCTGCCCGACGACTACCGGGACATCGCCGAATTCCTGCACGTCCATGTGTATACGGTGATGAAGAAAGCCGGCGCCCCCATCCCGCCGGAAATGGAAGCGGCGGAACTGGGCCTCAGCGACGAGGCCGAGGCCGGGACCGCCGACCCAACCGAGCCCCCGGCTCAGCCGCAGTAGCGCAGGTTGGCCAGGTCCAGCAGCAGTTCCGGCGCCTGGTAACCGAGGAAGATCAGCACCAGCAGGGCGGCCGCCAGAGCCGCCCCCACTCCCCAGAAAAACCAGCGCCAGTGGCGGGCCATTTCAGGCACCTGCCGGCTTCGGCTCGGCCCGCTGCACGGGCCGCTCGTCAATGGGCCAGCAGAGGATGGCGGCGATCACCGAAAGGCCGATGGAGAGCAGCCAGGCCAGGTCGTAGGAGCCGGTCTTGTCGAAGATCATGCCGCCCAGCCAGGCGCCGAGGAAGCTGCCCAGCTGGTGGCCGAGGAAGACGATGCCGGCCAGCATGGACATGAAGCGCAGGCCGAAGACCTGGGCGATGAGCCCGTTGGTGAGGGGCACCGTGGCCAGCCACAGCAGGCCCATGCAGGCGGAGAAGATCCAGATGCTGGCCACCGACAAGGGGGCCAGCATGAAGGCGCCGATGACCACCACCCGGGCGCCGTAGATCAGCATCAGCAGGTTTTTCTTGCTGCCCTTGCCGCCGGCCCAGCCGAAGAGGAAGGAGCCGAAGATGTTGAAGAGGCCGATGAGGGCGATGCCGGTCATGCCGACGTTGGCGGAGAAGCCCGAATCCACGGCGAAGGACGGCAGGTGCAGCATGATGAAGGCGGTCTGGAAGCCGCACACGAAGTAGCTCCAGAACAGGTAGTGGAAACTCCTCTGCCCGCCCGCCTCCACCAGGGCGGCCCCGGCGGACTGGCCGGCGCCGCTCACATGCTTGTGGCCGTCGGCCATGGCATAGGCCAGGGGCGCGATGAGGCCGACGCCGCAGGCCAGGAGGAACAGGGCGGCCTGCCAGCCGAAGCTGCTGATCAGGGCCTGGCCGATGGGCAGCACGGCGAACTGGCCGAAGGAGCCGCCGGCGCTGGCGATGCCCAAGGCCAGGCTGCGCTTTTCCGGCGTCGTGTGGCGGCCGATGACACCCATGATGACGGCGAAGGTGGTGCCCGACAGCCCCAGGCCCACCAGTACCCCGGCGGACAGGTCGAGAGCCAGGCCGGTGCTGGAAACGGCCATCAGGGCCAGGCCCACGACATAGAGCAGGGCCGAGGCGGCGATCACCCGGCCGGCCCCGTAGCGGTCGGCGAAGGCGCCGGCGAAAGGCGAGCCCAGGCCCCACACCAGGTTCTGGATGGCGAAGGCGAAGGAGAAGACTTCCCGGTTCCAGCCCAGGGCGCCGGTCATGGGCTGCAGGAAGAGGCCGCCGGTATGGCGGATGCCCATGGAGAGAGTGAGGATGATGCAGCCGCACACCAGGATCAGGGTCGGCGTGCGCCAGGCGGACGGGCTCGATGGGGACATGTTGTTTGTTCTCTGCAGCATGGGGTCCGCCATTATAGGCAGGCCGGGGACGGCACAGTTCAAAGCCGGTATTATTCCCACGTCAATCAACAGGGAGCGCTGACAATGAGCGTAGGCGGCATGATTTTCCTCGGCCTGGTGGTGGTGGCCCTGATCTACGGCATCACCCTCTACAACGGACTGGTGGGTCTCAAGCACGGCGTCGCCAAGGCCTGGGCCAATATCGACGTGCTGCTCAAGCAGCGCCACGACGAACTGCCCAAGCTGGTGGAGGTGTGCAAGCAGTACAAGGAATTCGAACAGAGCACCCTGCAACGGGTGATCGAGGCCCGCAGCCAGGTGCAGAGTGCCCGTCAGGCCCAGGATGTGGGCGCCCTGGGCGAGGCGGAAGGCGCCCTGCGCCTGGGTCTTGGCCGGCTCTTCGCCGTCGCCGAGGCCTATCCCGAACTCAAGGCCAACGAGCACTTCATGCAGCTGCAGCAGCGCATCACCGCCCTGGAAAATTCCATCGCCGACCGCCGCGAGCTGTACAACGAGGCGGTGAACATCAACAACGTGCGGGTCGACCAGTTCCCCGACGCCATCATCGCCCGCCTCTTCCGCTTCGATCCCCAGCCCCTGCTGGAATTTGCCGCCGCCGAAAAGGCGGACGTGGACATCAAGCAGCTCTTCAGTTGATCCCCCGCCACTTCAAGCTCCACTGGCAAACGGGCCAGTGGATCACCTCGGGCGCCCAGCTGGCCCTGCTGGTGATCGGGGCCCAGACCGAATCTCCCCTGGGCTGGAGCGTCTGCCTCGGGCTGATGGCCCTGCTCAGCCTGTGGGCCTGGAGCGGCGCCCTCAAGCGGCGCCGGGCCATCGCCGACACCCCCACCTCCCGCATCGCTTCCGCCGCCCAGGGCTACGTCGAACTGCAGGGCAACGGCCGCCCCATGGCCGGCCTGCCCCTGGTCTCGCCCCTCAGCGGCGGCCGCTGCCTGTGGTATCGCAACACCACGGAGCAGAAGGATTCGGAAAACCAGTGGAAGGTCATCAACCGGGACGAAAGCGAGGCTTCCTTCGTCCTCGACGACGGCAGCGGCCTCTGCGCCGTGGACCCGGCCGGTGCCGAAATCCACACCCGGCACAAGCAGCAGTGGAGCGAGGGTGACTACCGCCATACCGAATGGACCCTGCGGGACGGCGACGACATCTATGTCCTAGGCGGCTTCCACACCCGGGGCGGCGGCGACGCCCTGCTGGACCCGGCGGAGGACCTGAAGCAGGTGCTGGCCGAGTGGAAGCGCAACCCGGAGGAACTGCACCGGCGCTTCGACCTCAACGGCGACGGCGAGCTGGACATGGAGGAATGGCGGCTGGCTCGCCAGGCCGCCCGGCGCGAGGTGGCGCAGCTGCACCGCCAGGCCCGGGCCGTTCCCGACATCCACCTCATGGGCCGCCCCGATGGCGGTCGGCTCTACCTCATTGCCAATCTGGCGCCGGAAAAGCTGGCCCGGCGCTACGGCCTGTGGGCCCTCTTCCACCTGGCCGTCTTTTTCGCCGCCCTGGGCGCCCTGCCCTGGGTCTGGCAACAACTATAAAAAAACCGGGCGCCGCCCATCCCCCAAGGAGACAACATGACCGTCCTCAGCACCGCTGCCGCCATCGCCACCCTGCTGGTGGCCCTGCTCCACGCCTACATCCTGGTGCTGGAAATGTTCTGCTGGAACACCCCGAAGGGCCGCAAGGCCTTCGGCCTGACACCGGAGTTCGCCGCCGCCACCCGGGTCCTGGCCGCCAACCAGGGCCTCTACAACGGCTTCCTGGCCGCCGGCCTGCTGTGGGGGCTGCTGCCGGGCGAGGCCGGCTTCTCCATCCGCTGCTTCTTCCTCGGTTGCGTGGTGGTAGCCGGCATCTTCGGCGCCGCCACCGCCAGCCGCCGCATCCTCTTCGTCCAGGCCCTGCCCGGAGCCCTGGCCCTGGGGCTCAATCTGCTGGCGGCACTGTAAGCCGCCCGCGCCCGGCCAGGGCCGGCGCACCAGGCCGGGTGGCCATCAGGGATTGAAGCGGGCCGCCAGAAAATCCAGGAAGGCCCGCAGCCGGGCCGAGAGATTGAGGCGGGGCGGGTAGATGGCGTAGAGGTCCGCCGGCGGCAGGGACCATTCCCCCAGCACCGCCCGCAGGCGGCCGCTCTCCAGGTATTTGGCCGCATCCCATTCGGAGCGCACCACCAGGCCCTGGCCTTCCAGAGCCCATTGCTGCACCACGTCGCCGTCGTTGCTCGACAGGCCGCCCCGCACCTTCACCGCCACGCTGTCCTTGCCCTTGGTGAAACGCCACAGGTGGTAATCCTCGTCGTTCTGGCGGTGGATGATGCAGGCGTGGCGGGCCAGTTCCTCCGGGCTTTGCGGCTCGCCGTGGGCCTCCAGGTAGAGGGGCGAGGCGCAGACGAAGCGGCGGTTGGACATGATCTTGCGCGCCGCCAGGCGGGCGTCCGGCGGCTCGCCGAAGCGCAGGCCCAGGTCGAAGCCCTGCTCCGCCAGGTTGAGGGGCCGGTCGGTGAGTTGCAGCTGCACTTCCACCGCCGGGTGCTGGCGCACGAACTCACTCACCAGGGGGGCGATGTGGCTGCGCCCGAAGCCCAGGGTGGCGTTGATGCGCAGCCGCCCCCGGGGTGCCGCCTTGCTGCCGGCCACCTCGTTCTCCAGCTCCCGGATGTCTTCCAGGATGGTCCGGGCCCGAGCCAGGAACACCTCCCCTTCGGCGGTCAGGCTCATGCGCCGGGTGGTGCGCTGCACCAGCCGCACCCCCAGCCGTGATTCCAGCTGAGCCAGGCGCTTGCTCAGGGCCGGGGCGGTGAGGTTGAGTTCCCGGGCGGCGGCGGCCAGGCTGCCCTGGCGGGCCAGGAGAACGAAAAATTCCAGTTCGGAAGCGGTATTCATGGGGCGCCTCTCATTGATAACTATTGTTCATCAATGTTGTGAATATGGCTCAACTATAAACCAGTGCAGCGGGACTAACCTTCGCTCCGTACTCCAGCCCTTCCGCCGCCCTGCCGGCTCCTGCTGACCCCTGTCAATTACGCTAAGAAGGAAAGCCCCATGCGCATCGTCGATATCCGGGAAGTGACCCGGCCCATCTCCTCCCCCATCCGCAACGCCTACATCGACTTCTCCAAGATGACCCTGTCCCTGGTGGCCGTGGTCACCGACGTCATCCGCGACGGCAAGCCGGTGGTGGGCTACGGCTTCAATTCCAACGGCCGCTACGGCCAAGGCAGCCTGATCCGGGAACGCTTCCGTCCCCGCATCCTCGAAGCCGCCCCCGATTCCCTGCTCGACGAATCCGGCAACAACCTGGACCCCCACAAGGTGTGGGCCTGCATGATGAACAACGAGAAGCCCGGCGGCCACGGCGAGCGCTCCGTCGCCGTGGGCACACTGGACATGGCCATCTGGGACGCGGTGGCCAAGATCGAGGGCAAGCCCCTCTACCAGCTGCTGGCCGAACGCTACGGCAACGGCACCCCAAAGCGGGAGGTCTTCGTCTACGCCGCCGGCGGTTACTACTGGCCGGGCCAGGACCTGCAGGCCCTGAAGAACGAGATGCAGGGCTACCTGGACCGGGGCTACAAGGTGGTGAAGAAGAAGATCGGCGGCGGCACCCTGGCCGACGACCTGAAGCGCATCGAGGCCGTGCTCTCCATCCTGCCCGCCGGCTGCAAGCTGGCGGTGGATGCCAACGGCCGCTTCGATCTGCCCACCGCCATCGACTACGCCAAGGCCCTCTCCCAGTACGACCTGTTCTGGTACGAGGAGGCCGGCGATCCCCTGGACTACGCCCTGCAGGCCGAGCTGGCCAATCACTACGCCGGCCCCATGGCCACCGGCGAGAACCTCTTCTCCATGCAGGACGCCCGCAACCTGATCCGCTACGGCGGCATGCGAGCCGACCGGGACTGGCTGCAGTTCGACTGCGCCCTCTCCTACGGCCTGGTGGAATACCTGCGCACCCTCGACATGCTCAAGGAGCACGGCTGGAGCCCCTCCCGCTGCATTCCCCACGGCGGCCACCAGATGTCCCTGGCCATCGCCGCCGGCCTGGGGCTGGGCGGCAACGAATCCTACCCGGACCTGTTCCAGCCCTTCGGCGGCTTCCCCGATGGCGTGCAGGTCAAGGACGGCATCGTCACCCTGCCGGAACTGCCGGGCATCGGCTTCGAAGGCAAGGCCGACCTCTACGCCGAGATGAAGGCCCTGGGCGAAGCCTGAGCAGGGGCCGCCGCTTGCGGCCAGCCGGTCCGCCCCGCCAGCGGCGGCCAGCCCCCGGGGGCCCAGCGACTGGGGTTTGACCTAGGTGTATGCCAGCAGGGATATTTGCTACAAATACACCAGAAAATCCTCCCAGGCCGCCCCATGCCCCCTTTCACCCACGTCCCCTGCACCGGCCCCAGCGACGCCGTGGCAGAGCGCATCGCCCAGATGGCAGAGTTCCTGCCGGAAAGTCTGTGGCTGGTGGACGTGGCCTCGCGCCAGGTGATCTACGCCAACCCGGCCTACGAGAAGGTGTGGGGCGCCAGCCGGGAAAGCCTCTACCAGGACCGCCACGACTGGCTCCAGCAGGTCCATCCGGAGGAGCAGCAACGCCTGCGGGACGCCATCCGGCGCCGGCCCCACGGCGGCCTGGACATCCGCTTCCGCATTCTCACCGAGCGGGAGGAGGTGCGCTGGCTGCACATGAAGAGCTTTGCCATCGGCGACGGCCCCCGGCCCCACACCATCGGCGGCATCGCCTTCGACGTTTCCGACGTCCTGGCGGCCGAGGCCCGGGCTCACCACCTGACCCATTTCGACGGCCTCACCGGCCTGCCCAACCGCAACCAGTTCCGCGAACAGCTGGTGGAAGCCCTGCGCCACGCCGAGCGCCGGCAAAGCCAGGCCGCCCTGCTCTGCCTGGGCCTGGACGGTTTCCAGAGCGTCAATGAGAACCTGGGCTACCGCATCGGCGACGCCGCCCTGGCCCAACTGGCCCAGCGCCTGCGCCGGGACCTGCGCGGCGGCGACCTGCTGGGCCGCCTGGGAGGCGACCTGTTCGGCCTGCTGCTGACGGATGAGGGCAGCCTCGACATCTCCCAGGCCGCCCGCCGCCTGATCGACCTCACCGCCACCTCCCTCGAGGTGGAGGGCAGCGACGTCTATCTGGGGGCCAGCCTGGGCATCGCCGTCTATCCCTCCGACGGCACTTCCGCCGACCAGCTGCTGTACCGGGCCGAGACCGCCCTGCACGACGCCAAGCAGCACGGTGGCGGCACTTTCCGCTTCTTCGAGGCTGCCGCCAACGAGCGCCTGCGCAGCCGCCAGCAGACGGAACAGGCCCTGCGCCTGGCGGTGCAGGAAAACCAGTTCGTCCTGCATTACCAGCCCAAGGTCAGCTGCAACAACGGCACCATCATCGGCGCCGAAGCCCTGATCCGCTGGCAGCATCCCCAGCACGGCCTCATTTCCCCCGCCGAATTCATCCAGGCCATGGAGGAAAGCGGCCAGGTGGTGGCCGTGGGCCGCTGGGTCATGCACCAGGCCTGCCTCCAGGCCAGTCGCTGGCATGCCCGGGGCCTGGGCCCGTTCTCCGTGGCCGTCAATCTCTCGGCCCGGCAGCTGCGGGAGGGCAACCTGGTGCAGCAGGTGCGCCAGGTCCTGGAGGAAACCGGGCTGGCCGCCCGCTGGCTGGAACTGGAACTGACCGAATCCATGCTGATGGAGGACGTGGAGGAGACCATCGCCACCCTCGGCGAACTGCGGGCCCTGGGCGTACGCCTGTCGGTGGATGACTTCGGCACCGGCTATTCCAGCCTCTCCTACCTGAAGCGCTTCCCCCTGGATGCAGTGAAGGTGGACCGCTCCTTCGTCCAGGACATCGTCGCCGACCCCAACGACGTCTCCATCACCCGGGCCGTCATCACCATGGCCCATGCCCTGCAGATGAAGGTCATCGCCGAGGGGGTGGAAACGGAAGCCCAGCTCGCCCTGCTCATCGCCAACCGCTGCGACGAAATCCAGGGGTATTATTTCAGCCGGCCGGTTCCGGCGGAGGAGATGGAAATCATGCTGGAAAACGGCAAGACCATCCCCGAGGATCTGATCCATCCCCGGGAAAGAAAGCGCACCCTGCTCCTGGTGGACGACGAGGAAAACATCCTCTCCGCCATGAAGCGCCTGCTGCGCAAGGAAGGCTACGACATCCGGATCGCCAGCGGCGGCGAGGAAGGCCTCAAGCTCCTGGCCGAACACCCGGTGGACGTCATCATTTCCGACCAGCGCATGCCCGGCATGACCGGGGTGGAATTCCTGCGCCGGGCCAAGGTGCTGCATCCGGAAAGCATCCGCATCGTCCTCTCCGGCTATACCGAGCTGCAATCCGTCACCAGCGCCATCAACGAGGGCGCCATCTACAAGTTCCTGACCAAGCCCTGGGACGACGAGCAGCTCAAGGAGCACATCGCCGAGGCCTTCCACCAGAAGGAACTGGCGGACGAGAACCGGCGCCTCTCCAGCGCCGTGCAGCTGGCCAACCGGGAACTGGAAAGCGCCAACGGCCGCCTGCAGCAACTGCTGGAAGAGCGGGAGCAGCGCATCAACCGCAACGAGACGGCCCTGGACGTGCTGCACGAAGTGCTGGAAATCCTGCCCTGGCCCCTGCTCGGGGTGGACGACGAAGGCATCATCGTCACCATGAACGGCCAGGCCGAAAACCTCCTCGGCTCCCAGGGCGGGCTGCTGGGCGAGCCCCTGGACTCCGTCCTGCCCCCGGCCACCTGCGACCTGCTGCTGCGCCAGGGCGTCAAGGAAACACCCCTGCAGCTGCGCGAGCGCACCTTCCTGGCCCGCAGCCATTCCCTCGGCCTCGCCTCCGCCGGCCGGGGCCTGGCCATCACCCTGATGCCGACGAGCCCGTCATGAACCAGGAACCGCGCTGGCTGCCCCTGGCCGAGGTGATCCCCGGCACCCCCCTGGCCGCCGACCTGGCTGACGGGGAAGGCCAGTTGCTGCTCACCGCCGGCTCCCGGCTCGATGCCCACCGCCTGCAGCAGCTGGCCCGCCAGGGCATCGCCACGGTGCCGGTGCCGCCGCCCCCGCCGCCGCCCACCCCGGAGGAAATGGCCCGCCGCGAAGGGGAGGCCCGCCTGCGCATGGAGCGGCGCTTTGCCCACGCCGGACACGGTCAGGCCAGCCGGGCCCTGTTCCAGGTCCTGCTGCAGCGGCAACTGGAGATGCCCTGAGATGTCGCCCCAGGCCTGCCCTCCGCCGCCGGACCGGGACACTGTCGCCGCCCGCATCGCCGCCCTGCCCAGCCTGCCCAGCGTGGCGGCCGAGCTGCTCAGCGGCGACGCCATCGAGGAGCTGGACGTGGCGCCCCTGGCCCGGCGCATCGCCGCCGACCAGGTTCTGGCGGCCCGGGCCCTGCGGGTGGCCAACTCGCCCTTCTACGGCATGCCGGGCATGGTCGGCTCGATCCAGGAGGCCATCGTCGTGCTCGGCTTTCGCGCCGTGCGTTCCCTGGTCATTTCCGCCGCCGCCGTGCAGGCCCTCGCCAGCCTCAAGCCGGGCCGCAACTTCTCGCCCCGCACCTTCTGGCGCCATAGCGTCGGCACCGCCGTGGCGGCCCGGCACCTGGCCATGCTCAGCGGCCGCAACGCCGAGGCCGCCTTCACCGCCGGCCTGCTGCACGACATCGGCCAGCTGGTGCTGTGCGTCGCCTTCCCCCGTCACTACGCCGCCGTCCTGGCCCGCAGCCAGGGCCACGAACTGCCCCTGGTGGCCGCCGAACTGGAATACCTGGGCCTCACCCATGCCGAGGCCGGCGCCATGCTGGCCACCCGCTGGGGCCTGCCCCAGAGCATGAGGGAAGCCATCGCCCTGCATCATCAGCCCGACGAGGCCCGGGCCGACTCCCTGGTGGACCTGACCCACGTCGCCAACGTCCTGGCCCATGGCCTGGAATTCTCCACCCCCCTGGAAGAACCGGTGCCGCCCCTTTCCGACACGGCCTGGAACCGGCTCAACATCGACTGGGCCCGGCTGGCGCCGACCCTGGACCAGATCGCCAACGAGTTCGAGGATACCCTGCATGCCCTCCTTGCCTGATCCCGGTCCGATCCCCCCCGGCCTGCCCGAGCTGCTGCACGGGGAAGTGCTGCTGCGCCACCTGCAGGTGAGCGTGGCCGACGACCAGGGCGCCATCCTCTACGTGAACGAGCGCATGTGCGAAGCCTGCGGCTACCGGCCGGATGAGCTGCTGCAGCACAACTACAGCGTGCTGGCCACCGGCCGCCATCCGCCCGAGTTCTTCGCCGAGCTGTGGCAGACGGTGCGGGCCGGCTTCGAATGGCGCGGCGAAATGTCCAACCGGCGCAAGGACGGCTCCGAATACTGGATCGAGCTGACCGTGGTGCCCCTGCCGGCAGAGGGCAACCTGCCCCGCCGCTACGTCGGCCTGGGTTCGGACATCACCCGCATCGTCGAGGCCGAGCAGCAGCTGCGCAGCAGCGAGGCCCGCTTCCGCGGCCTCACCGAAACCATCAGCGCCGCCGTGATCCTCTACAAGGGCGGCCCCATGCTCTACGTGAACCGGGCCATGGAGCGCCTGACCGGCTACAGCCGGGCCGAGCTGCTGCAGATGAGCTTCTTCGACCTGGCCCATCCCTCGGTGCGCGACCTCCTGCAGGAACGGGCCGCCGCCCGGCTGCGCGGCGAGGCCATGCCGGCCACCTACGAGGCCCCTTTTGTCACCAAGGCGGGCAAGACCATCTGGATGGAGATCACCGCCGCCCGCATCGAATACGAGGGCGGCTACGCCGGTCTCGGCACGGCCATCGACATCACCGAACGCAAGCGGGCCGAGGCGGCCCAGCGCAGCACCCAGCAGATGCTGCAGCAGATCATCGACGGCGACCCGGTGCCCACCTTCGTCATCGACGCGGAGCACCGGGTGACCCACTGGAACGCGGCCTGCGCCCTGGTCACCGGCATGCCCGGGGAGAAGATCATCGGCAGCACCCGGGCCTGGTCCGGCTTCTATGCCGAAGAGCGGCCGGTGCTGGCCGAGCTGGTGGTGGACGGCACCGCCGACAGCCGCATCACCGGCCTCTACGGCGACACCTTCCGCCGCTCCCCCATCATTCCCGGGGCCTACGAGGTGGAATCCTTCTTCCCCAATTTCGGCGACCGGGGCCGCTGGCTGTTCTTCACCGCCGCCCCCCTCAAGGATGCCCAGGGCCGCATCATCGGCGCCATCGAGACCCTGGTGGACGTCACTGAGCGTAAGGAGGCCGAGGAGGCCCTGCGCAATGCCCACACCAAGCTGGAGATACTGGTGGAACGGCGTACCGCCCAGCTTTCCCTGGCCAAGCAGGCCCTGGAAGAGGACGTGCGGCGGCGGGAAGCTTCGGAGAACGAGCTGCGCCAGCGCAACGCCGAACTGCTGGAGGTGAACAAGCGCCTGCAGGAAGCCCAGGAGCAGCTGGTGCAGTCGGAAAAGATGGCCTCCATCGGCCAGCTGGCCGCCGGCGTCGCCCACGAGATCAACAATCCCATCGGCTACGTGCAATCCAACCTGTCCACCCTGGGCCGGTACCTGGAGGACATGCAGACGGTGCTCGACTCCCTGGCGACGGCGGTGGCCCAGCTGCCGTCCGAGCACCCGGCGGCCCAGGCCGTGGCCCGGGTCAAGCAGGACCTGGACTTCGACTTCCTGCTGGAGGATCTGCCCAGCCTGGTGACCCAGTCCCGGGACGGCATCGACCGGGTGCGCAAGATCGTCGCCGACCTGAAGGACTTCTCCCGTCTCGACGCCTCCCAGGATTGGCAGTGGGCCGACCTGCACCAGGGCCTGGATTCCACCCTCAACATCGTCAACAACGAGATCAAGTACCGGGCCGAGGTGGTCCGGGAATACGGCCAACTGCCGGAGGTGGAATGCCTGCCCTCCCAGCTCAACCAGGTCTTCCTCAACCTGCTGGTGAACTCGGCCCACGCCATGCCCGAGGGCCAGATGGGCCGCATCACCCTGCGCAGCGGCCACGACGAGCCGGCGCACCAGGTATGGCTGGAAGTGGAGGACAACGGCAGCGGCATCTCCCCCGAAAACATGCACCGCCTGTTCGACCCCTTCTTCACCACCAAGCCCGTGGGCAAAGGCACCGGGCTTGGCTTATCCTTGTCCTACGGCATCGTGCAGAAGCACCACGGCCAGATCACCGTCAGCAGCGAGCTGGGTAAGGGCACCACCTTCCGCATCGTCCTGCCGGTCAGCCAGCCAAAAGAGGGAGCAACCCCATGAGCGACGGCAACCTGCCCGCCCCCCCCGCCACCATCCTGTGCGTGGACGATGAGGCCAACATCCTCGCCGCCCTGCGCCGCCTGTTCCGTCCCGCCGGCTACAAGGTCCTGCTCGGCAACAGCGGCGCCGAGGGCCTGCAACTGCTGGAAGCGGAAAACGGCGAGGTGGACGTGGTCATCTCCGACATGCGCATGCCGGAGATGGACGGCGCCCGCTTCCTCGCCCAGGTCAGGGCCCGCTGGCCCAAGGCGGCGCGCATCCTGCTCACCGGCTACGCCGACATCGAATCCACCGTGGCCGCCATCAACCAGGGCGAGATCTACCGCTACATCGCCAAGCCCTGGAACGACAGCGAAGTCATGCTGACGGTGAAGGACGTGCTGGAGCGCAAGGCCCTGGAGCGGGAAAAGGCCCGCCTGGAAGAACTGACCCGGCGACAGAACGAGGAGCTGAAAAGCCTCAACGCCAGCCTGGAGGAGAAGGTCCAGGCCCGCACCCAGGAACTGGCCCTGGCCAACGAGAAGCTGAAGACCAGTTTCATGACCTCGATCCGGGTCTTCGCCAACCTCATCGAACTGCGGGAAGGCCGCATGGCCGGCCACTCCCGCCGGGTGGCGGACCTCTCGCGCAAGACCGCCAAGCAGATGAACCTGTCGCCCCGGGACAGCCAGGACGTGTTCCTCGCCGGCCTGCTGCACGACATCGGCAAGATCGGCCTGCCCGACCACCTGCTGGCCAAGAACGAACTGCAGATGACCCCGGAGGAGCGGGGCCTGTGGCGCAAGCATCCGCTCAAGGGCGAACAGGCCCTGATGGCCCTGGAGGACCTGCGGGGCGCCGCCCGCCTGATCCGCAGCCACCACGAACGGGTGGACGGCCAGGGCTACCCCGCCGGCGAAATGGAAGGGGCCATTCCCCTGGGGGCCCGCATCCTGGCGGTGGCCAACGACTACGACGGCCTCATCCAGGGCACCCTCAACGGCAAGAAGCTGAACGAGCAGGCCGCCCTGGAGTTCATCGACAAAAGCCGGGGCCGGCGTTACGACCCGGCGGTGGTGGATGCCTTCCTGGTGGTCTGCGGCGGCATCAAGGAGCCGCCGCCGGTGGGCCTGCCCCTGCTGCCCGCCGAACTGGAGCCGGGCATGGTCCTGGCCCGGGATTTCCTCAGCCGCGACGGCATCCTGCTGCTGGCCGCCGACTATGTCCTGGATGAAAACCTGATCCGGCAGATTCGCGAATACGAGAAGAGCGAATTCGGCGGCCGCATCACCCTCCACATCCATCCACCGAAGATCGTCGATCATGAATAACCGCCCACCCCGCATCCTGCTCGTGGACGACGAGCCCGCCGTCCTGTCGGCCCTGGCCCGTCTGCTGCACCGCCAACTGCCGGCCGGCCCCGAAGTGGAAACCTTTACCTCCCCCCGGGCCGCCCTGGCGCGGGCCTGGGAAGTGCCCTTCGCCCTGGTGGTGAGCGACTACCGCATGGCCGAGATGGACGGCATCGCTTTCCTCAAGGAATTCGCCGAAATCCAGCCCCATGCCCTGCGCCTCATGCTCTCCGGCGCCGCCGACTTCGACGTGCTGGTAAGCGCGGTGAATGCCGTGGGCCTGCACCGCTACCTGATCAAGCCCTGGGACGACGAGGAGGTATGCAGCGTGCTGCAGGGCGCCTATGCGGAATTCGGCCGCCAGGAGGCGGAGCGCCAGCTGGCCCTGGAACGGCAGCGGCAGCTGGGCCAGCTGAGCCCGGAGGAAATCGAACGGCGCCGCCTGGAGGCGGAGGAACCGGGCATCACCCGAGTCAACTGGGGCCCCGACGGGGCCATCCATCTCGACGATTGAAGGGGCCGCCGCCATGCACCCCCTGCTCGAACGCCAGATTCGCCGCCACCTTGGCGAACACCCGGAAACGGTCCTGCCGCCCCCGGGCGATGCGGCCTGGGAGCACCTGTTCAACGCCATCGGCGAATCCTACGAGCAGCTGGACCGGGACCTGCTGCTGCGGGAACAGGCCCTCAACCTCACTTCGAAAGAACTCAACCGGCGCAACGACGACCTGCGCCGAGAACTGGCCGAGCGCACCGAGACGGAAGAGGCCCTGCAGCGGGAAAAAGGCGAGCAGGCGGCCCTCATCACCCGGCTCGAGGATGCCAAGCGGCAGCTCCTGTATTCGGAAAAGATGGCCTCCATCGGCCAGCTGGCAGCAGGGGTGGCCCACGAGATCAACAACCCGGTGGGCTTCGTGCAGTCCAACATCAACACCCTGGCCGGCTACGTGGAGGACCTCTTCGCCCTCACCGACCTGCTGGAGGAAGTGGCCGCCGGCCTGCCCGACGATTCGCCCCTGGGGCGCAAGATCCGGGAAAGCTGCGAGCGCTACGACCTGGAATTCCTGCGGGAAGACGTGCCCAAGCTGCTCAGCGAATCCCGGGACGGGGTCAGCCGGGTGCGCAAGATCGTGCAGGACCTGCGGGACTTCTCCCACCCGGACGAAGGCAAGTTCGCCTGGATCGACCTCAACCCGGGCATCGTCTCCACCCTCAACATCGTCAACAACGAGCTGAAGTACAAGGCCGAGGTCATCACCGAGCTGGGGGAACTGCCCTTGATCGAGGCCAACCAGAACCAGCTCAACCAGGTCTTCCTCAACCTGCTGGTGAATGCGGCCCACGCCATCAAGGACAAGGGCGTCATCAACGTGGCCACGCGCCACCTGCCGGAAAGCGGGGAGGTCTGCATCAGCATCGCCGACACCGGCGCCGGCATCCCGCCGGAAAACCTGAAGCGCATCTTCGACCCCTTCTTCACCACCAAGCCGGTGGGCAAGGGCACGGGTCTGGGCCTTTCCCTCTCCTACGGCATCGTGCAGAAGCACCACGGCCGCATCGAGGTGGACAGCCAGGAGCGGGCGGGCACCCTGTTCCAGGTCTTCCTGCCCATCCACCAGCCGGCAGCCAGTGCCGCCGGGGAGGAGGCCGCTCCGGCGGCAGAGGCCACCGCCGCCGGCCAGCAGGCCTGATCAGCCCTTGCTCTTGGCTTCCAGCTCTTCCCAGCGTTCCAGCAGGAGCAGCAGTTCCTCGTCGATCTCCCCCAGTCTGGCGGAGCAGCGCTGGGCTTCCTGGGGGTCCCGCTGGTACAGGCCCGGGTCTTCCAGGCGCTGGCTGAGGCCGGCCTGCTCCGCCTCCAGGGCGGCAATGCGGTCGGGCAGGGCTTCCAGCTCCTTGTTTTCCTTGTAGCTGAGCTTCACCGGCTTGGCTTTGGCGGCCTTGTCCTCCTTCGGCGCCGCCGCCTTCTCTTCCCTGGCCTGGGCCCTGGCCGCCTGGCTTTCCTCCGCCTGGCGCCTCTGCTGGTAGGCAAACCAGTCGCTGTAGCCGCCGGCATATTCATGCCACACCCCGTCGCCTTCGGCGGCGATGGTCTGGGTCACCACGTTGTCGAGGAAGGCCCGGTCGTGGCTGACCAGGAACAGGGTGCCCGGGTAGTCCTGCAGCAGCTGCTCCAGCAGCTCCAGGGTTTCGATGTCCAGGTCGTTGGTGGGCTCGTCCAGCACCAGCACGTTGGCGGGGCGGGCGAAGAGGCGGGCCAGCAGCAGGCGGTTGCGCTCGCCGCCGGAGAGGGACTTCACCGGCGAGCGGGCCCGCTGGGGCGCGAAAAGGAAATCGCCCAGATAGCTGATGACGTGCTTTTTCTCGTTGCCGATTTCCACGTAGTCGGAGCCCGGGGAGATGACGTCGGCCAGGGCCGCCTCCTCATCCAGCTGGCTGCGGAACTGGTCGAAATAGGCCACCTCCACCTTGGTGCCCTGGCGCACGCTGCCCTCGTCGGGCTGCAGCTCGCCCAGGATGAGGCGCAGCAGGGTGGTCTTGCCGGCGCCGTTGGGGCCGATGAGGCCGATCTTGTCGCCGCGCATGAGGCGGGTGGAGAAGTCGCGGACGATGGTGCGCTCGCCGTAGCGCTTGGTCACATGGGTGAGTTCGGCCACCAGCTTGCCGCTCTTCTCCCCCGAGTCCAGGGCCAGTTCCACCTTGCCCTGGCGCTCGCGCCGGGCCGCCCGCTCGCGCCGCAGCTGCTCCAGGCGCAGCACCCGGCCTTCGTTGCGGGTGCGCCGGGCCTCCACGCCCTTGCGGATCCACACTTCTTCCTGGGCCAGGAACTTGTCGAACTTGGCGTTCACCACCGCCTCGTCGGCCAGCATGCGTTCCTTGCGCTCCTGGTAGGCGGCGAAATTGCCGGGAAAGCTCACCAGCTGGCCCCGGTCCAGTTCCACGATGCGGGTGGCCAGGCGGTTGAGGAAGGCCCGGTCGTGGGTGATGAAGAGCAGGGTGACGTTGGCTTCGAGGAGCAGGTTTTCCAGCCAGGCGATGGCGCCCACGTCCAGGTGGTTGGTGGGTTCGTCCAGCAGCAGCACTTCCGGCGCCACGGCCAGGGCCTGGGCCAGGGCCAGGCGCTTCTTCTGGCCGCCGGAAAGGCCGCCCACCCGGGCCTCCGGGTCCAGGGAAAAACGCTGGATGGCGGCTTCGGCCTGGGCGTTGACGGCCCAGGCGCCGCGGGCCTCCAGGTCGGTCTGCAACTGGTGCAGGCGGGCCAGCAGGACCTCATGGTCGGCCCCCTCATCCGCCAGGCGGTGGGACACCTCATGGTATTCGGCCAGCAGGGCCGAGGTGTCGCCCATGCCGCCGACCACGGCCTGGAACACGCTCTGTTCCGGATCGAAGGGCGGCTCCTGGGGCACGTAGCCGATGCGGGCGCCGGGCTGGCGCCACACCTCGCCGTCGTCCAGGCCGCCCTGGCCGGCCAGGGCCTTGAGCAGGGAGGACTTGCCGCAGCCGTTGCGGCCGATCAGGGCCACCCGTTCCCCCGGGTCCAGCTGAAAGTCGGCGTGGTCAAGCAGGGGCACGTGGCCAAAGGCAAGGCAGGCGGATTTGAGTTGCAGGTAGGGCACGGGAGGCAGCCGGTGGAAGCAAAGGCCGCTATTGTAGCCTCCCCCGCCGCGGGCCACTCCCCGGGCTTGCCCGGCGGGGCGCCGCCGCCTTAAGCTTGGCCCCATGAAACCTGCCAGCCACCCCACCGCCCTGCGCCTGCAGGCCCTGCTCCAGACCGCCGGCCACGACGCCGCCGTGGTCGAGTTCGACCAGCCCACCCGCACCAGCGCCGAAGCCGCCCAGGCCATCGGCTGCAGCGTGGCGGAAATCGCCAAGTCCGTGGTCTTCCGCCGCCGCAGCGACGGCCGCGCCGTGGTGGTGGTGACCTGTGGCGACCAGCGGGTCAGCGAGAAGAAGGTCAAGGCCCTGGTGGGCGGCCCCATCGAGCGGGCCGAGGCGGAATTCGTGCGCCAGGCCACCGGCTACGCCATCGGCGGCGTCTCGCCCCTGGGCCAGCCCGGAGAGGTGATCCTGCTGCTGGATGGTCTCTTGCAGCGCTTTGCCACCGTCTGGGCCGCCGCCGGCACGCCCTTCTCCGTCTTCCCCCTGGCCCCGGCCGACCTGCAGCGTCTCACCGGCGCGCCCTGGGCCGACGTGCACCAGGAAGCGCCGGCCGCCTGAGCCGCCAAAAAAAAAGCCCGGCTGGTTTCCCCGCCGGGCCGCCATGGACGGGCTGAGCCGCCTCAGACCTTGAAGCGCTGCAGGGCCGTCTGCAGCTCCTGGGCCAGGGTCTGCAGGTTGCGGGCGTACTCGGTGTTCTGGGTGGAGGTGGCGCTGCCCTCTTCCGCCATCTGGGCGATCTGCTCCACCAGACGGGCGATTTCCTGGCTGACCACGCTCTGCTCCCGGGTGCTGTCGGCGATGTCGCGCACCGTGCTGACCGACTTCTCGGTATTGGCATCGATGACCTGCAGGGCCTCGCCGGCCTCCCGGGCCATTTCCACGCCGGCTTCCACCTGACGGCTGACCACCTGCATGCCGGCCACGGCGCTCTGGGTCTCGCCGGTGATGGCGGCGATGGTGTCGGCAATTTCCTGGGTGGAGGAACTGGTGCGCTCGGCCAGCTTGCGCACTTCGTCGGCCACCACGGCAAAGCCCCGGCCCTGTTCCCCGGCCCGGGCCGCCTCGATGGCGGCGTTCAAGGCCAGCAGGTTGGTCTGGTCGGCGATTTCCTTGATCACGCCGACGATGCCGGAAATCTGCTGGGAGCGCTCGCCCAGGCTGTGGATGACCTCGGCGGAGCGGCCGATTTCGCCGGCGATGCGTTCCATTTCCTCCACCGTCTTCTGCACGATGCTGCGGCCCCGATGGGTGGATTCGGCGGCTTCCTCGCCCACCTGGGCGGCGTCGCCGGCGCTGGCGGCCACGTGGGAAATGCTGACGGACATCTGCTCCACCGAGGCGGCCATGCCGGAGGCGGACTGGGACTGCTGCTCCGCCGCGTCCATGGCCTGGTGGGAGGCATTTTCCACTTCGGAGGCGGCCGCATTGACGCGACCGGCGGCGGCGGAAATCTCGCCCACCAGGCTGCGCACATTGGCCGCGGTCACGTTGAGGGAGTGCCCCAGGCGCTGCACCTCGTTGCCGCTGTTGCCGTCCGCATCGCGCACGCTGATGGTCAGGTCCCCGGCGCCGAGGCGGTCCATCTGCACCATGAACTCGGACAAGGGCTTCAGGCGCACATTGACCAGGAAGAAGATCACGGCACAGGAAAGCAGGGCCGCGACGATGCTGGAAATGACCAGGAAATTGCGCAGCTTCATGCTCTCGGCGAGGAACTCGTCCTCCCAGGAGGCACCCACCAGACGCCAACCCCAGCGTTCCGAGGTACCGGCCACGCCCAGCTTCTTGCGCATCTTGCCGTTGGCGTCCTTCATCTCGTAGGAAAGCAGGCCGTCGGGGCCGGCCACGGCCTTGGCGATGCTGTCCCGGGTCTCCCCGTCCATGCCTTCCAGGGTCTTGCCGGCCAGGGTGGGGTGGGCCACGAATTCCACCAGGGTCTTGTCGTCCTTGGTCTGGCGGGCGATGTAGACGTAACCGGTATCGGCCACCTTGACCTTGCCGAAAAGGGCCCGGACATCCCGCAGTTCGCTGTCCAGCTTGATGCGCACGGAAATACCGCCGTAGACCTTGCCCTCCGCCGTCTTCAGGGCTTTCACCGTGCTGAAGTAATAGGTGCCGTTGCGGATGGCCAGGCCACCGTAGTCCTTGCCCTGCAGGATGGCGTCGGCCACCGGGTCACCGGCGTTGATTTCGGTGCCGTCCTGATAGACCCCGTCCTTCTTCAGCAGGGTGGCGGCCCGGTACAGCTTGCCTTCATGCACGGCCAGAACTGCCGCATCCTCGCCGGTCAGTTCCTGGAAGGCCAGCAGCATCTTGCGGTTGGCATTGAGCACTTCGCCGCCAGCCCGGATCACCGGCAGGTCCACATTGCCGGTGCGGACCATGCCCGAGCCCAGGTTGAAATCGCCGGGCAGTTGGCGACGGAAGAAATTCATTTGCCGCTCGCCCCGGGCCAGAACGCTGTCGAAGACGCTGTCCAGGGTGTCCTGCAGGATGCTCATCTGTTCCTTCAGGTCGGATTCGGCCAGGGCCACCGCCGAACGGGAAGCCATGGAGGTGGCCATGACGGTCATGGCAGTAAAGATGAGGAGTAGAAGGGAAGCCGCGACAATGATGATCTGTCGGGCGATGGGCAGTCTGCGGTATAGGTCGAGCATTTTTGAACCCCCTATTTATTATTGGTTGGCTACCCGCCAGGCGGGATGGCTGTGTGCCGGGAACGGTTCCCCACGGCATGTTTCAGCATTATCAATCGCTGATTTACTAAAGTAATACAACTATTTCACGCTGTGACCTAGGTGAATCCCGGACGCCCGCCCCCGGGAAAACCCTGGCCTGTGGCGCGGCTGGCGGCAGCCGGAGGCTGCGCGTACAATACGCGCCCGCGGCTGTCTCCGTAGTTAAATGGATATAACTTTCCCCTCCTAAGGGAAGATTAGTGGTTCGATTCCACTCGGGGACGCCAGTCCCGCCGCCCCACTCCGTAGCACTCCGTAGCACTCCGTAGCACTCCCCACCCAGCCCGTCCCGCCTCGTTCTGCGGCAATCCTGGGCCAGACTCCCTGCTAGCGCTTGCCCCCAGGCCACCCCGGCCTGAAACCCAGTATTGGCGAGCCCGCCGGCCTTGCACCGGCGGGAATGTCCGTCCTGCCTGCCCCGGCGGGCAGGCCTTCAGCCGGCCCAGGCCCGGGCTGCGATCTCCAGGGAGCGCAGGCGCAGGGCCGGCTCGAACACGTCGCACACCAGCATCAGCTCGTCGGCCCCGGTGCGGGCCTGCAGGGCGGCCAGGCCCCGGGCCACGGTATCCGGCCCGCCCACCACGGCGACGCCGAGGAAGCCGTTGATGGCGTCCCGCTCGTGGGCATGGAGGCTCTCCATGAAACCCTCCCGGGGCGGCGGCAGGCCGGCCCGGTCGCCGCGCAGGATGCCCAGCACCCGCTGCCGGCTGCTGCTGGCGAGGAAATCGGCGGCAGCATCGTTCTCCGCCGCCACCAGGGGCACGCCCACCATGACGTGGGGCCGGCGCAGGGTGGCGGAGGGCTGGAATTCGTGGCGGTAGAGGGCCACCGCCTGGTCCAGCATGGCCGGGGCGAAGTGGGAGGCGAAGGCATAGGGCAGACCCCGGGCCGCCGCCAGGCGGGCGGCGAAGAGGCTGGAGCCGAGCAGCCAGATTGGCACCTGGGTGCCGGCCCCTGGTACCGCCACCACGGCCTGGCCCGGCTGCAGGGGACCCAGCAGGCGCTGCAGCTCGGCCACCTCCCGGGGGAAGTCGGCCTCCGTCTCCACCCGATCCCGGCGCAGGGCGCGCATGGTGGTCACGTCCGTGCCGGGGGCCCGGCCCAGACCCAGGTCGATGCGGCCCGGATAGAGTTCGGCCAGGGTGCCGAAGGCTTCGGCCACCACCAGGGGCGCGTGGTTGGGCAGCATGATGCCGCCGGCCCCGACCCGGATGCGGGAGGTGGCGCCGGCGATGTGCCCCACCAGCACGGCGGTGGCGGAGCTGGCGATGCCCGGCATGTTGTGGTGCTCGGCCAGCCAGTAGCGGGTGAAGCCGAGGGCTTCCACATGACGGGCGGTGTCCCGGGCGATGGTCAGGGCCTGGGCGATGCTGCCCCCTTCCCGCACCGTCACCAGATCGAGCAGGGAGAGGGAGGCCTTGCCGGTGGTGGTCATGGATTTTTTCCTTCCGGTCCCGCCGCCGGGACCACGATGGGATTGCGTTTGCTGGCCAGCCAGCCGAAGAAGGAGAGCAGGGCCAGGCCGCCGCCGATGAGCAGGATGCCCGCCACCTCGCTGGCCTGGAAGGCCTCGCCGAAGGTCAGGCGGGAGGAAAGGATGGCCACCACCGGGGTGCCCAGCACCGAGAGGCTGGCCTCCCAGGCCGGCACCCGGTCCAGGATGTAGATCCACAGCCACCAGCAGAGGGCCGTGCTGGCCACGGACATGAACATGAGGATGCCGACGTAGGACAGGTTCCAGTCCGTCGGGTGTTCAGGAACGACCAGGGCCAGCAGGGTCAGGGGCACGGCGCCGATGATCATCTGCCAGGTGGTGAGCACCAGCAGGTCCACCGGCTGGGCACCGCGCAGGCGCTTGATGAGGATGGTGCCGACGGCCCAGCAGAGGGCGGCCATGAGGCCGAGGAACTTGCTGAAGAGGCTCGAATGCATGTCCCAGGGCGCGATGATGAGCAGAAGGCCGACCAGGGTGCTGCCGGCGGCCAGCCACTGCTTGCCCCGCACCCGCTCGCCCAGGATGGGCCAGGCCAGCAGCAGGGTCCAGATGGGCATGGTGAAGATGAGCACGGCGGTCTTGCCCGGCCCCCCTTCCACCAGGGCCCAGGTCTGGAAGACCATGAAGCCGGCCACCTGGGTCAGGCCGATGGCCAGGGTCTGGCCCGGGGCCACCAGCCTGAGGGGCTTGCCCAGCAGGCGCAGCACCACCACCAGGGCCAGGGCGGCGCCGATACATCGCTCCGCGGCGAAGGCGAAGGGGGCGGCATGGGCCAGGCCCTGCTTGGCCAGGACCCAGGTGTAGCCCCAGGTGAGGGAAAGGACGACCAGGGCCAGGAGCGGCAGCCAGCGGCGATAGGCGTTCATGGAAATTCCGTCAAAAGGATGAAGGCGCCGCGATGGCCGAAGCCGCCGCGGCGTGGGTAGGGCTGTCGCTCAGGCCAGGGCCGGGTAGTCGGTGTAACCCTCGGCGCCGCCGCCGTACAGCTTGTCGGCCCGCAGTTCGTTGAGGGGGGCGCCGCTCTTGAGGCGGTGGGGCAGGTCCGGGTTGCTGATGAAGGGCCGGCCGAAGGCCACCAGGTCGGCATGGCCACTGGCCACCGCCGCTTCGGCGCTGGCGCCGCTATAGCCGTTGTTCACCATCCAGGTGCCGCCGAAGGCCCGGCGCAGGGCCTCGTAGTCGAAGGCGGGAGCGCCTTCGGGCTGGCGCGGGCCGCCGGTCTCGCCTTCGATGACGTGCAGGTAGGCCAGACCCAGGGGCGCCACCTGCTCCACCACATAGCCGTAGAGGGCCTGGGGATTGCTGTCCAGGGGCGCGGCGAAGGTGGTGAGGGGGCTCAGGCGCAGGCCGGTGCGGCCGGCGCCGATTTCCCCGGCCACGGCCCGCACCACTTCCAGCAGCAGCCGGGCCCGGTTGGGGATGGAGCCGCCATAGGGGCCGCTGCGGTCATTGACGCTGTCACGCAGGAACTGTTCCAGCAGGTAGGTGTTGGCGCCATGCACTTCCACCCCGTCGAAGCCGGCGGCGATGGCGTTGCGGGCAGCCTTCCGATAGTCCTCCACCAGGGCCGGCAGTTCCTCGTCGGCCAGGGCACGGGGCGCGGACACGTCCACGAAGCCTTCCTTGGTGAAGGTCTTGGTGGGGGCCGGACGGGCGGTGGAGGAGACCGGGGCGGCGCCGCCGGGCAGCAGGGAAGAATGGGAGATGCGGCCCACGTGCCACAGCTGCAGGACGATGCGGCCGCCAGCGCCATGGACGGCGTCGGTCACCTGGCGCCAGGCCGCCACCTGCTCCTCGCTGTAGATGCCCGGGGTGTCCAGGTAGCCCTGGGCCATGGGGCTGATGGGGCTGGCCTCGGCGATGATGAGGCCGGCACTGGCGCGCTGGCGGTAGTACTCCACCGTCAGGGGGCCGGGCTTGTTGCCGGCGATGGCCCGGTTGCGGGTCAGGGGTGCCATGACGATGCGGTTGGCCAGGGAAATGTCGCCGACGGTGACGGGATCGAACAGGGAAGGCATGGATTGGCTCCTCGAAAAGGATGTTGCTGATTAGACCGGTCGTCTATGACTGCGAAACAATAAAAGGGCCGCCACTGGGGCGGCCCCGGGGGAAAACTCAGGGGGTCAGCATCTTGCGGGTGAAGGCCATGGCGTTCTCCAGGGAGGCCCGGTTGCGGTGCAGCTTGCCCAGCAGGCTGGCGCCCAGCCACAGCTGGTACAGGGTCTGGGCCGTCTCCCGGGGTTCCAGGGGCGGCAGGGAGGCATCGGCCACGCCGGCTTCCACCAGGGCCGCCAGGCGTGCCACGATCTGCTCGGTACCGTCCCGCAGGGTGATGCGCATGGCGTCGGAGAGATCGGCCACTTCGGCACTGAGCTTCACCACCAGGCACTTCTGGGCATTGCAGGCGTCGCTCTGGGCATCCATCCAGCGCTGCCAGTAGCGTTCCAGCCGTTCCCGGCCGCTGGCGGCGGGGTCCCGGCTCAGCTCGTCGATGCGCTCCAGGTAGCCGGCGAAGTGGTCCTGCAGCAGGGCCTGACCGAACTGCTCCTTGGACTCGAAGTAGTGGTAGAAGGAGCCCTTGGGCACCCCGGCTGTCTTGAGAATTTCATTGAGGCCGACGGAAGAAAAGCCCTTGCCGGCGATGAGCCCCTTGCCGCTGTCCAGGATGTGCTGACGGGTATTGTCGTAGCGAGTGTTCATGGCCGCCACAATACCAACAATTAGACCAGTCGTCTAGTCTTAAATGGAGGCCGAAGGGAAGCCGCCATCGGCGTGACTTATCTCATACCCCGACGCCGGGAACGAGGCGATATACTTCGGCGATGAACCATCCAGCCGCGCCGACCATGGCCCCTCCTCCCACCTGCATCGACTGCAAGCACGCCCTGGAAGTGGCCGAAGAACCGGGCATGGTGGCCTGCACGGCCCACCTGGAGTACTTCCCCGCCGACCACCCGGCCACCTGCGCCGACTTCATCTACCCCCCCCATCACCACTGTCTTTGTCGGCAGGAACACTGAAGAGGACCGTCCGGTCGCAAAAAAGCCCGCAGCAGCGGGCTTTTTTCATGGCCGGGGCCACAAGGCTCAGGCGGAGCGGGGGGCGAACATGATGATGGCCATGCCGGCCAGGGCCACCGTGGCGCCGACTCCGTCCCATAGGGTGGGGCGGATGCCGTCCACCAGCCACAGCCAGAGCAGGGCGACGCCGATGTAGACGCCGCCGTAGGCCGCGTAGGTGCGGCCGGCGGCCTGGGGATGGAGGGTCAGCAGCCAGGCGAACAGGCCCAGGCTGAAGGCCGCCGGCAGCAGCAGCCAGACCGAGCCCCCCTTTTTCAGCCACAACCAGGGCAGGTAGCAACCGATGATTTCCGCCACGGCGGTGGCGACGAACAGCAGCAGGGCCTGCAGGGCGGGCATCAGGGGCGCCGCAGCAGCAGGTGCTGGCGGATCATGTCCGGCACCTTGAGGCGCAGCAGGTCGCCGGGCTGGCTGGAGAGCCAGTTGTTGAAAAGGCCGGCGGTGAAGGACAGGGTGTCGTAGGCGGCCCCCTCCGGGTCCAGGCCGGGGCGCAGGTAGCCTTTGTCGGCGGCGCGCTGGTAGGAGCGGATGAGCTTGGCGAGGAAGTCCATGCAGGGTTTGTTGACTTCCTGCAGCACCTGCGCAAATTCATCCACATACTCGCAGCGCAGGGTCATAATCTCGAAAACCTGACGGACTTCCGAACGTCCGTCGATGATGCGGAAAAACGCCAGCAGGCTCTGCTCGATGCCGTCGAGGGGATTCGGGAGATCCGGCGAATCCAGGTAGGCATCCACCTCGTCCAGCACCGCCAGGGAATCTTCCCGCATGGCGAAGAACAGTTCTGCCTTGTTCTCGAAATGCCAATAGACGGCGCCCCGGGTTACTCCGGCCACCCGGGCGATCTTTTCCAGGGACGTACGGCTGACGCCGCATTCGTGGAATACGCAGCGGGCCGCATCGATGATTTCGCGCCGGGTCTGTTCCGCCTCGGCCTTGGTTTTCCTGACCATGCTTCCTTCCTCTGGAACGGCGCCTGGCGCCGCTCCGCGAACCATTGGCCCCGCCTGCACACCAAGTGTTTGCCGGGCCGTTTGATACACAACGTTACAAATAGGTCGATTTACATACAACCTTGATTGTATATAATCATCAGCATAATTCAAAGTCCGGAGTTCCACTCATGTCGTCCACCCAACAATCTCCCGCCCCCCTCCTCCGCCTGCGGCCGGCTGCCGCCGCCCTGGTGCTGGCCCTCGGCCTGGCTGCCTGTTCCGGTGAAAACGCCGCCCCCCAGGGCGGCGCCCCCCAGGCCCTGCCGGTGACCGTGTTGGAAATGCAGCCCCAGAACCTGCCGGCCTCCCTGGAGCTGATGGCCCAGACCGAAGGTGCCAAGGAAACGGAAGTGCGCGCCCGGGTGGGCGGCATCCTGATGAAGCGCCTGTACCAGGAAGGTGCCCTGGTGAAGGCCGGCCAGCCCCTGTTCCAGATCGACCGGGCGCCCTACGAGATCGCCCTGGCCGAAGCCAAGGCCAAGGCCGAGCAGACGGCCCGGGAAGAAGGCCGCCTGAAGGGCCTGCTGGCCCGCCAGGCCGTGAGCCAGAAGGAATACGACGATGCGGCCTCCAACAACGCCATCGCCCAGGCCGCCCTGCGCCAGGCCCAGCTGAACCTGTCCTGGACCACCGTCACCGCCCCCGTTTCCGGCACCTCCGGCCGGGCCGTGAAGTCCGAAGGCAACCTCATCAACACCTCCGACGCCAGCCTGCTCACCTCCGTGTACCAGGCCAATCCGATGTGGGTGCGCTTCGGCCTCTCCGAGTCCGACACCGCCAACCTGCCCGGCGGCCAGCTGAAGGCCGAGATGGTCAGCGGTGTCGAACTGATCCTTCCCGACGGCAGCGTCTATGACAAGCCGGGCAAGATCAACTTCCTCGCCTCCACCATCGACACCACCCTGGGCACCCAGCAGCTGCGCGCCGAATTCGATAACAGCGACGGCAAGCTGCTGCCCGGCCAGTTCGTGCGCGTGCGCCTGCTCACCGGCAACCGGGAAGGCGTCTTCCTGGTGCCCCAGGCTGCCGTCATGCAGACCGAACAGGCCCGCCTGGTGATGGTGGTGGACGCCGAAAGCAAGGTCGCCCCGCGCCCGGTGCAAACCGCCGAATGGCGCGGCAAGGACTGGGTCATCACCGGCGGCCTCAAGGCCGGCGACAAGGTGATCGTGGACAACCTGATGAAGGCCCGCCCCGGTGCGCCCGTGGCGCCCCACGGTCCCCAGGCTGCACCCGGCGCCCCTGGCGCCGCTCCGGGCACCCCGGCCCAGGGCCAGCCTGCCGCCGCCAAGCCGGCCGATGCCGCCCCCGCCGCCGCGCCTGCCAAGGGCGCCGAGGGTGATGCCGCCAAGACGCCCGCCCAGCCTGCTGCCCAAGGCAAGCAATAAGCTGAGCCAGAAAGGGATTCGAACCCAACATGTCACGCTTTTTCATCAATCGACCGATCTTCGCATCGGTCATCTCCATCGTCATCGTCATCGCCGGGATCATGGCATCCCGGGTGCTGCCCATTTCCCAGTACCCGGAAATCGCGCCGCCGACGGTGATCATTTCCGCCTCCTACCCCGGCGCCTCCGCCGAAACCCTGGCCAAGACCGTCGCCGCCCCCATCGAGGAGCAGCTTTCCGGCGTTGAAAACCTGATGTATTTCAACTCCACGGCCTCCGCCAACGGCTCCCTCTCCATCACCGCCACCTTCGAGGTCGGCACCGATGTGGACATGGCCACGGTGAACGTGAACAACCGGGTCAAGATCGCCGAGCCGCGCCTGCCGGACGTGGTGCGCCAGTACGGCGTGACCGTGCAGAAGCGTTCCAACGACATCCTGATGGTGGCTGCCATCACCTCGCCGGAAGGCACCCGCACGCCCCTGTATCTGTCCAACTACGCCCTGGTCAATATCCTGGACGACCTGAAGCGCATCCCCGGCGTCGGCGATGCCCAGATCTTCGGCGCCCTGGACTACTCCATGCGGCTGTGGCTGCGGCCCGACCGCATGGCCCAGCTGGGGGTGACGACGACGGAAATCTCCAACGCCATCGCCGCCCAGAACAAGCAGAACGCCGCCGGCAAGATCGGCCAGGAGCCGGCCCCCAACGGCCAGCAGCTGGTCTACACGGTGACTGCCAAGGGCCGCCTGACGACGCCGGAGCAGTTCGGCAACATCGTCATCCGCGCCGACGGCCCCAAGGGCGCCCTTTACCTGAAGGACGTGGCCCGGGTCGAGCTGGGTGCCCAGAACTATGACGCCTCCACTGCCCTGATGGGCAAGCCCGTGGTCGGCGTCGGCATCTTCCTGCAGTCCGGCGCCAATGCCCTGGACGTGGCCAAGAAGGTGAAGCTGCGCATGGACGAACTGAAGCAGAAGTTCCCCAGCGACGTGGATTACGTGGTCCCCTTCGACACCACCAAGTTCGTCCAGGCCTCCATCACCGAAGTGGTGCACACCCTGGTGGAAGCCCTGGTCCTGGTGGCCATCGTCGTCTTCGTCTTCCTGCAGAACTGGCGCGCCACGGTGATTCCCCTGGTGGCCGTGCCCGTCTCCCTGATCGGCACCTTCGCCGGCCTGTGGCTGTTCGGCTTCTCCATCAACACCCTGACCCTGTTCGCCATGGTGCTGGCCATCGGCATCGTGGTGGACGACGCCATCGTGGTGCTGGAAAACGTCGAGCGCCTGATGTGGGAAGAGAAGATGGCGCCCAAGGAAGCGGCCATCGAAGCCATGCGCGAAGTTTCCAGCGCCGTGGTGGCCATCGTCCTGGTGCTGTGCGCGGTGTTCATCCCCGTCGCCTTCCTCGGCGGCATCGCCGGCATGCTGTACAAGCAGTTCGCCGTCACCGTGGCCATCTCAGTCACCCTCTCCGGCATCGTCGCCCTGACCCTGACGCCGGCCCTGTGCGCCCTGCTGCTGCAGCCCAAGCATGAAGAGCCGGCCATCTTCCGTCCCTTCAACCGCCTCTTCGAGCGCTTCACCAAGTCCTACACCGACACGGTGAACAAGACCCTGCATCACCGCATCATCGGCACCGTGGCCTGCGTCGTCATCCTCGGCGGCAGCTTCTTCATGTTCCGCGCCGTGCCCGGCGGCTTCGTGCCGGCGGAAGACCAGGGCTACCTGATCAGCGCCCTGATGCTGCCCGACGGCGCCAGCCTGCAGCGCACCCGCGCCACCGGCGACCAGTTCCAGTCCATGATCAAGCAGGACGAGGCAGTGGACCGGGTCTTCGTCATCGCCGGCAACGACATCATCGGCGGCGGCATGAAGCCCAATGCCGGCACCGTCTTCATCCCGCTCAAGGACTGGGACGAACGCAAGGCCGGCGCCGACGACCTGGCGAAGAAGTTCATGGGCATGGGCATGATGCTGCCGGACGGCCTCGGCCTGGTGTTCAACCCGCCCGCCATCCGCGGCCTGGGCAACGCCGGCGGTTTCGAAGCCTACATCCAGGCCCGCGGCGATGCCGATCCCCAGAAGCTCTCCGGTGTCGTGCAGCAGTTCATGGAAGGCCTGAAAAAGCGCCAGGAACTGGTGGGCATCAACACCTTCTTCCGCCCCACCTCGCCCCAGCTGAGCGTCGAGGTCAATGAAGCCAAGGCCATCTCCATGGGCATCGCCGTCAGCGACGTGTACCAGACGCTGCAGGCCACCATGGGCACCCTCTACGTCAATGACTTCAACCTCAACGGCCGCACCTACCGGGTGCAGCTCCAGGCCGACGGCCAGTTCCGCTCCAAGCCGGAAGATCTGGGCCGGGTGTACGTTAAGAGCAGCAGCGGTTCCATGGTGCCCGTCTCGGCCCTGATCAAGGTCAAGTCCGTGGTCGGCCCGGAACAGCTGGAGCGCTTCAACGGCTTCCTCTCCGCCAAGGTCATGGGCAGCTCCGTGCCCAAGGTCAGTACCGGCGACGCCATCAAGATCGTCGAGGAAGTGGCCAAGGAAACCCTGCCCGCCGGCTACGAGCTGGAATGGACCGGCCAGGCCTTCCAGGAAAAGCGCACCGGCACCACTTCCGCCGTCGCCTTCGGCTTCGGCATCATCATGGTGTTCCTGATCCTGGCGGCCCAGTACGAGAAGTGGTCCCTGCCCCTGGCGGTGATCCTGGCCGTGCCCTTCGCCCTCTTCGGCGCCCTGGCGGCGGTGATGATCCGCGGCATGCCCAACGACATCTACTTCCAGATCGGCCTGGTGGTGCTGATCGGCCTGGCGGCGAAGAACGCCATCCTGATCGTCGAGTTCGCCGCCCAGAAGCGGGCGGAAGGCCTCGGCGTGCTGGAGGCGGCCCTGGAAGGTGCCCGCCTGCGCTTCCGCCCCATCGTCATGACCTCCCTGGCCTTCATCCTCGGCGTCTTCCCCCTGGTCAAGGCCACCGGGGCCGGCGCCGCGGCGCGCAAGTCCATGGGCACGGGCGTGTTCGGGGGCATGCTGGCCGCCACCTTCATCGCCACCATCTTCATTCCCATGTTCTTTACCTGGCTGTCGGGCCGCCGTGCCAACCTGCCGGAAGGCTCCTACCACCACGTTGCGCACGATAACAAGGAGGAAGGCCAATGAGCCGCCCTGCATCCCACGCCCCCTTCGCCCTGAGCCAGGGCCTGGTCGCCACCCTGACCCTGCTGGCCCTCGCCGGCTGCGCCGTGGGCCCCGACTACAAGCGCCCCGAAGCCACCCTGCCGGAAGCCTACGTGGCCACCGCCGAAGCCGCCCCGGCGGCCCAGGCGCCGGTGGAAAAGGAATGGTGGAAGCTGTTCCAGGACGCCACCCTGAACGACCTGGTGCGCCAGGCCCAGGAGCACAACCACGACCTGCTGCTGGCCGTGGCCCAGGTGGAAGAGGCCGAAGGTGTGGCCCGGGAAGCGGGCGCCGCCTTCTTCCCCCAGATCGACGCCAACGCCAGCGGCGGCCGCAACGAGATCAGCATGAAGACCGACCCCCTGCCGGCGGCCAATACCCAGCGTCTGCGGGACAGCCGCAAGGCCAGCCTCAGCACCTCTTTCGAGATCGACGTGTGGGGCAAGCTGCGCCGCGCCAACGAGGCCGCCCGGGCCCAGCTGCTCTCCAGCCGCTACGCCCGGGACACGGTGGAATTGTCCGTCGCCTCCCTGGTGACCAATGCCTACCTCACCCTGCGCGCCGCCGACGCCGACCTGGCCCTGACCCGGGACACCGTAGCCACCCGGGAAAAGGCCCTGGACATCGTCAAGAGCAAGCAGGAAGCCGGCAGTGCCTCGCCCCTGGACCTGCACCAGGCCGAAAGCACCCTGGCCACCGCCCAGGCCCAGGCCGCCAGCCTGCGCCGGCAGCGGGCCGTGGCCGAGACCCAGCTGGCCCTGCTCACCGGCAAACCCGACCTGAAGATCGCCGCCGGCGACCTGCGCCAGCTGCCCCTGCCGCCGGTGCCCCCGGCAGGCCTGCCCTCCTCCCTGCTGGAAGCCCGCCCGGACATCCGCCAGGCCGAGGAGACCCTGGTGGCAGCCAATGCCAAGATCGGCGTCGCCAAGGCCGCCCTCTACCCCAGCCTGTCCCTCACCGGCAGCCTGGGCAGCGAGAGCGCCGCCCTCACCAACCTGTTTACCTCGGCCGCCGGCGCCTGGTCCCTGGGGCTGGCCGCCACCATGCCGATCTTCGACTTCGGCCGTAACGCAGCCCGGATCGACCAGGCCACGGCCAAGCAGAAACAGGCTCTGATCAGCTACCAGAAGACGGTGCAGACCGCCTTCAAGGAAGTGAACGACGCCCTGGTGGGACTGCGGGAAAACGGCGAAGGGGAACGGGCCCAGGAGAAGCGGGTGCAGGCCACCCAGAAGACCCTGGAACTGGCCCAGCTACGCTACGAGGCCGGCTATTCCGCCTTCCTCGAAGTGCTTGACGCCCAGCGCAGCGCCAACGACGCCCTGCTGGACTACGTCAGCACCCGCCAGGCCCGCCTGACCTCCGCCGTGGACCTGTTCAAGGCCCTGGGCGGCGGCTGGAAGGACGACTTCAAGGCCGAATCCCTGAAGAACTCCGGCAACGACCAGGCCGCCGCGCCGGTGGCCAAGGCCGGCCAGTAAGGCTCAAACCCCCGAGGCCGGCACCCCCGCCGGCTTCTTCAGCCCCTCCCGCATGCGCCGGAGGGGCTTTTTTTTGACGGGTAGGGAACAGCGTCCCGCGGTGCCGCACGACGCGACCGGGCCCTGCGTCTCAGTCCGGCCCCTTTTCGTAGGCGGAAAGAGAAACGCCGGCGTGCCCCAGAAATTCCCGCAGCTGCTTGATGTCGGTCTTGGAGCAGGTGGAACTGTTGTGAGGATGGTGGAAGAAGCCTTCCACCTTGTTCAGCACCACCCGGTAGCGGGCGCCGTGGATCGGCTCGACGGCGGCCCCCAGATGGTGCAGCAGGGATTCGACCTCGCGCCAGTGGATGTTGGCGCTCAAGGGGTCCTGGAAAATACTGCGCAACAGGTTGGCGTGCTTGTGGCTCATGGCAGTACTCCGCAAGGGAAGATCACCGCCCCATTCTACGCGCCGCGCCGGGCCAAGCTAGCCGTCTTTGCGAGCACCAAAGAAAAGCCCATGCAAGCATCGCATGGGCTTTCCGTTGCTGCCTCCCTGGCCCTTCAGGCTCGGGAATCCGGCTTTTCGCCGTCGTTGGTGCTACCCGGTAATCTCAAAAGACAAGCCTATCTGCAACGGTCATAGGGTCTCCTTGAAACACGGCGACTGCCAACTGCCATCGTGGGTGCCGCCAGCCACGACACAGTTCCAGACTAGCACAGCCGCCACGGAAAGCCTACGGGGAAAATCCTTACGGCGCTCCTTCGACGTAGTAGTCGATGCGGCCCCGGGGCGCCAGATACTCCACCACTTCCAGGGGCATGTTGGCCGGGTTGAGAGTGCTCTCCACGTTCAGCTCGGCTTCCTTGAGGTCGAGCATGAGGGCCTCATGGCGGGGAATATCGGCGTCGTAGAGCATCACCAGGGGCTGCAGCAGGCGGTTGGGGTTGCTTTCCACCACCAGGCCCACGGCGCCGTTGGAGAGGGTGACGAAGGTGCCGGGCGGATAGACCCCCAGCACCTTGACGAAACGTTGCAGCAGATCCGGATCGAAGGCCCCGCTTTCCTTCTTGAAGAGATGGCCCAGGGCCTCCGCCGGGGTCTTGGCGCTCTGGATGTCGAAGGGGTTGCACAGGTTGTCGTAGCGATTGGCCAGGGCAGCGATGCGGGCCAGACGGGGAATCTTGTCTCCGGCCAGGCGGTTGGGGAAACCGTTGCCGTCCCAGCGCTCATGGTGGCAGGCAATGATGTTGCGGGCCGGCACGGCCATGCCCTTGGCCCCGGCCACGGCCTTGATGCCGTAGCCCACGTGGGCCCGGTAGTACTCCTCTTCCGGCGGGGTGCGGGTGGTGGCGCGCAGGATGCGGGGAGGAATCTCGGTCTTGCCGGCGTCGTGCAGCAGGGCGCCCACCCCCAGGTATTTCATCTCCTCTGCCGACAGCTCCGCCGCCTTGCCCAGCAGCAGGGACAGCACCATGACGTTGATGGAGTGGAAGGCCAGGCCTGCCTCCCGCACCTTCTGGCTCATCAGCTGGATGACCACGCTCTCCGAGCCCATCAGGCCATCGACGATGCGGCTGGCCAGCTTCTGGGCTTCGGCGTGGGCCTCCGCCGGCTGGGGGCCGAGGGTCTTGAGGATTTCCGAGGCGGCGCTGATTTCCTGATCGTATTCCCGCTCGCGCCGGGCCAGGCGTTCCCGCTGGCGCCGCACCCGCTCCATGCGCAGTTTCTTCTCGTCGAGCATGCCGGCCAGGGCCGCCGCACCGAAATCCACCTCTTCCGGCGCGGCGCTGCGGGCCACTTCGGGCAGGGGCACGGTGGTGCTGCGCTGGGGATCCCAGGGCACGTCCTCCAGGCCCATTTCCTTCAGGACCTGGATCTGCTTCTCGCTGGAGATGCGGAACTCGTTGAGCAAAAAGGGATGGCGCACCCAGCCCACATGGGACAGGGAGATGAAGAGGCCGGGCTGGAGCCGGTTGATGCTGACACGCTGCATGGCTATCGGTGAGTGAGGGCTGGCGGCATTGTAGACCACGTAAGGGCTGGCGGCACGAGGAGAAATGCCCTTTTTCAGGGAGATTCCCCGGGGTCCGACCTAGGGTTTCACCCGGGACCGTATTTTGTCCGTTTCAATATACTGGAATCCGTTATCCGGATACCCACGTCATCCCTTGAAGCTGACACCGATGCCCGAACTGTCCCGCCCACCCGCCAGCAATCCCCACTCCGCCTCGGCCCAGGGGCGGCGCCTGGTGTGGACCTTCGCCCTGGCCCTGCTGGTGCTCAACTGGTGCGCCATCACCTTCAAGATCCACAACGAGGAAAGCCTGGAAATCGCCTCCATCAACCAGGACAACCTGAACCTGGCCCGGGCCCTGGAAGAGCACACCCTGCGCACCCTGAAGAGCGTGGATCAGGCGGTGATGTTCCTCAAGTACCAGTACGAGCGGCATCCGGAGAAGGTGGACATCGCCGCCTACGTGCGGGACGGGATGATCTTCTCCAATCTCTTCAACCAGCTGGGCATCATCGATGAGCACGGCAAATACATCCTCTCCAACCTGCCCAACCACAAGGTGCTGGACCTCTCGGACCGGGAGCATTTCCGCGTGCACATCGCCCGCGACACGGGCCAGCTCTTCGTCAGCAAGCCGGTGCTGGGGCGGGCCTCGGGTAAATGGTCGCTGCAGCTGACCCGCCGCATCAACAAGCCGGACGGCAGTTTCGGCGGCGTCGTGGTGGTCTCCCTGGACCCCCTCTACTTCACCCAGCTCTATGCCGACGTTAACCTGGGCCCCCACAGCGTCATCACCCTGCTGGGGCTGGACGGCATCGTCCGCGCCCGCAAGTCGGGCAAGGATGAACAGGTGGGCCAGAGCCTGGCCAACAGCCCCATCCTGACGGCAGCCAGCAAGGAGGCCAGCGGCACCCTGGAACTCACCAGCAGCATCGACAAGATCGACCGCTTCTTCGCCTACCGGGTCCTTTTCGACTATCCCCTGATGGTGATCGTCGGCAGCGACCGCAACGAGGCCCTGGCCGAAACCCGGCACCGGGCCTGGAGCTACCTGGCCTTCGGCGGCCTCGTCACCCTCATCGTGCTGGCCTTCTCCTGGGGCATCGGCCTGCTGCTGGCGCGCCTGGAACAGAGCCGGGCCAAGGCGGAAGAGGCCAACCGGCTCAAGTCCGAGTTCCTCGCCTCCATGTCCCACGAACTGCGCACGCCCCTCAACGGCATCATCGGCTATGCCGAACTGCTGCAGGAAAGCACCGACGACCAGGACCTGCGGGAATACGCCGGCACCATCCACAGCAGCGGCAGCCACCTGCTGGAACTGGTCAACTCCATCCTCGACCTGGCCAAGATCGAAGCGGGGCGCTTCGAACTGGCGCCGACCCTGGAGCCGCTCCAGCCCCTGTTGCAGCGGGTGGTGCAGGCCCACCAGCCCCAGGCCGACGGCAAGGGCCTGGCCCTGAACCTGGAAATCGACCGGGACGTGCCCCGGCAGCTGCTGTGCGACCACCTGCGCCTGACCCAGGTGCTCAACAATCTGGTGCACAATGGGGTGAAATTCACCGATCGGGGTACAGTGGACGTGAGCGTACGCAGGGATGGCAAGCGCATCCGCTTTGCGGTGCGCGACAGCGGCCCCGGCATCGCCCCGGCGGATCAGGAGACGATCTTCGACAAGTTCCGCCAGGGCGAGAGCTTCGCCACCCGGCGCCAGGGCGGCAGCGGCCTGGGCCTGGCCCTGTCGCGCCAGCTGGTGGAACTGATGGGCGGACGCCTGACGCTACAATCCGAACCGGGCCGGGGCAGCGAGTTCTACTTCACGCTGCCCATCGGCGAGAAGGAGGAATGATGAAAGTGCTGGTGGTAGACGACCACAAGGTCAATCGCATGTTGCCCCGCGCCATCCTCAGCAAGCTGGGGATCGAGGTGCTGGAAGCGGACTCCGGCGAGGCGGCCCTGGAATGCCTGGCCCGGACGCCGGAGGTGGATCATGTGCTGCTCGACGTGAGCATGCCCGGCATGACCGGCATCGAGGTCTGCCAGCGCCTGCGGGAAGAGGAAAGGACCCGGGGCCTGCACATCATCGCCTACACCGCCCACGCCTTTGCCAGCGAGAAGAACCAGATCATGGAAGCGGGTTTCGACGACCTGCTGATCAAGCCCATCAACCGGGAAGGCCTGTTGCAGGCCCTGGGCATGGCCCAGTAGGGTTCCACCGCACCAACTCCCGCGGCAGCAGCGCCGCCCCTAGCGGTCGAACTGCTGCAAGCCCTGCAGCAACGCCTCCAGCGCCAGCCGCAGTTCCGCCAGATGGGCCGGCTGCACCGCTTGGTGGGGCGCCAGGCGCTCCACCTCGGTCGCCTGCTGCACCAGCGGCGAAGGGCCGAAATTGGCCGCCGCACCGCGCAGGGAATGGGCCACCCGCCCCAGGCGCTCCCAGTCAGCCGCGGCCAGGGCCTCCTCCATCGCGGCCATTTCCAGCCGCGCCAATCCGGGAAAGACGTCGCCGATGATCTGCAGCACGTCCCTGTCGGCCCCTTCCAGCATCCTGCCGTAGTCGAAGCCCCCCTCTTCCTGCCCGGGCCGGGCCAGACCCGCCAGCACTTCCTGCAGGTCCTTCTGCTGTAGGGGCTTCAGCAGGTAGCCGTCCATGCCGGCCACCAGCCCCCGTTGCCGGTCCTCCCGCCGCGCCGCCGCCGACAGGGCGTAGATGCGCAGAGGCGCCAGGCCCCTGGCCTGTTCGTCGGCCCGGATCAGGCGGGTCGCCTGCTCGCCCCCCATCTCCGGCATCTGCATGTCCATCAGCACCAGGTCGAAGCGCCGGCGGGCCGCTGCCGCCACCGCCTCCCCGCCGTGGCGGGCCAGGGTCACCCGGTGGCCCATGCGTTCCAGCATGTTGCGCATGAGCTGCTGGTTGACCGGATGGTCTTCCGCCAGCAACACCTCCAGGCCTGCCGGCGGCGTGCCGGCAGCCTCCGCCACCGTGGCGGGGACCCCGGCCACGGCGGGCTCCAGCAATGCCTGCAGGCTGCGCCACAGCTCGTCGGCCAGGGCCGGCTTGCCGAGGTAATGTCCCACGCCCAAAGCCTTGCAACGGGCGATCTCCTGGCGCATGCGGCTGGGGCTGAGCAGCATCAGCAGCGGCACCCGGCCGGGACTCCGGGCCAGGTGCTCGAGCAGGTCCCCAGCGTCGCCGTCGACCGGACGGGAATCGGCCACCACGCCGTCCCACTGCCCCTGTTCCAGCAAGGCCAGCCCTTCGGCACCGCTGGCCGCAGCCACCACCGTCGCCCCCCAGGACGCCAGCAGCCCCTGCAGGCGACAACGCTGGCGGGCATTGGCCACCACCAGCAGTAGGGCCGGCTTGCCGGACAGGCGGCGTTCCGGTTCTGGCGCGGCCGCCCCGTCCGTCGGTAGCTGCAGGGTGAAATGGAAGGCGCTGCCCTGGCCGGGCACGCTGTCCACCCAGATGCGCCCCCCCATCAGTTCGCACAGGCGGCTGCAGATGGTCAGTCCCAGGCCGGTGCCGCCGAAGCGCCGGGTGGTGGAACTGTCTTCCTGGGCGAAGGCCTCGAAGATGTGCTCCTGCTTTTCCGGGGCAATGCCGATGCCCGTGTCGCTGACGCAAAAGTACAGCACCTGCCCCGCCGCCCCGGGTTCAGCCAGTTCCACCGCCACCTCGATCTCGCCCCGCTCGGTGAACTTGATGGCGTTGCCCAGCAGATTGAGCAGGATCTGGCGCAGGCGCCCCGGATCGCCGAGCAATCGCCGCGGCACCCCGGGACCGCGCCGGGCCAGCAGTTCCAGGCCCTTCTGGTCGGCCCGCACCGCCACCGTGCGCAGGGCATCGGCGCAGACCTTCTCCAGGTCGAAGGGAATCAGTTCCACATCCAGCCGCCCGGCCTCGATCTTGGAGAAGTCCAGGATGTCGTCGATGATCGACAGCAGGGCGTTGGCGGACATCTGTACCGCTTCCAGATAGTCCCGCTGTTCCTCGGTCAGCTCCGTATCCAGGGCCAGCTCGGTCATGCCGATGACCCCGTTCATGGGGGTGCGGATTTCGTGGCTCATGTTGGCCAGGAAGTCGCTCTTGGCCCGGTTGGCATTCTCGGCCGCCTCCTTCGCCCGCAGGATTTCCGCCTCCCAGCGCTTGCGCTCGGAGATATCCATGATGGTGCCCACCAGGCCGCGCACGCTGCCGTCCGGCCGGGTCAGGGCCGCCTTGTTGTAGAGGGTGTCGTAGCGGGCGCCGGCAGGGGTGATGAGCTCGATTTCGTAGCTCTGCCGCCCGCCCCGGGCAAACACCTCCTCATCCCGGGCCACGTGCTGTTCGGCCAGTTCCGGCGGCAGCAGGTCCCGCACGTGGCGGCCGATCCAGAGGCTCGGCTCGATGCCGAAGAAATCGGCGAAGGCCTTGTTGAAGCCCTGGTAACGGCCCTGGGTGTCCTTGAAATAGAGGGGAACCGGCAGGGTGTCGAGCACCTGGCGGGAAAAGTGCAGTTGCTCGTCCAGGCGCGCCTCGGCCAGTTTGCGCGCCGTGATGTCGGTGCGGATGGCGATGTACTGGTAGGGCACGCCCAGGTCGTCGAAGAAGGGCACCACGGTGGCGCTGACCCAATACAGGCGGCCGTCCTTGCTGCGGTTGCAGACCTCGCCCTGCCACACCCGGCCATGGACGATGGTGTCCCACATCTCCTGGTAGAAGGCGGGGGGATGGATGCCGGACTTGACCACCCGGTGGTTGCGCCCCACCAGTTCCTCCCGGGAATAGCCGCTGATTTCGCAGAAGCGGTCGTTGGCCTCGATGATGAAGCCTTCCACGTCGGTGACGCTGACGATGGCGTGCTGGTCCAGGGCGAACTTCTGCTGCTCCAGGCTGGAATGGGCCTGGTGCAGGCGGATGCGGCTCGACTCCCGCTCCCGCACCAGGGTGTCCATCAGCTGGGAGAGGGATTCCAGGCTGGCATCCTCCGGGCTCAGGGCCGGCAGTCCCATCTGGCCGAGGAGGCGGTTGGCGGTTTCCCGCAGGGAGGCGATGGACTGCTCCCGTGCCACCAGTTCCTGCTCCTGGCGGGCATAGGCCCGGTTCAGGTCCTCCGACGACAGTTCCAGGCTGCGGGTACGCAGGGCCTGGTCCCGCTCCGCCTGGGCATAGGCCTCCCCCACCCGGCGCAGGAAGGCCGGCAGGCCCGCCAGGGCCACCGCCACATCCGGCGCGATGTCCTCCCGGGCCGCCAGGTGCAGCAGCTTGTCGCACAGGGGTTGCAGTTCCGCCTCGCCCGCCACCCCGAGGGAGCCTTTCAACTGGCGCAGCAGCAGGCGGTGCATGGCCCTCAGACCTCGGTCAGCAGGGTGATGGTCATGGTCTGGTTGTGCAGGCGGCAGGAATCGGGGCCAACGGCGCCGGGGGCCGCATTGAAAGGGCTGATCTCGCCGTAGGAATAGAAGCCGGTGAGGGTGCAGTTGCGGCCGAAAACGTCGGCCACCGCTTCCACCTCCTCGTCCACCCGGCCGCCCAGCACCAGTTTGCGTCCGACGCAGCTGACCAGGATCGCCAGGGCCTCCCCGGGCACCATGGCCCGGGCCATTTCCGCCGCCCGCTGGGCCCCGTCCACCAGGGCATTGGGATTGGCGTGCATGAGCTTGAGGTAACCGTCCGGATCGATTTCGCCGGCCAGGATGAGGCTGCCGGAGGCTTCATCCACCCCCAGGATGGTGCGGATCAGGCCGACGCTGGAGCGGTCCTTGTCGGCCATGGAAAAGGGGAAGAGCAGGCCCGAGGCCGGCAGGTCGCGGGCGTATTCGCCCAGGTAGCGCTTGTAGATGTCGAGGGCCGGCTCCCCGTCCAGTTCGTAGAGCACGTTGTTCTCGCAGCGGGTGACCTTGCGCGCCGGGCCGAAGGGCTCCCAGCCGCCGAAGGAGCCGTGGCCCACCCGCAGGGCCTGTCCGTAGAGCCCCACCGCCACCACCCGGTGCTCGGCCACGCCCTGGGAGGACAGCACCCAGGTGCGGGAAAAGGCGCCGCCATCGCCGGCCAGGCCGCCGCTGACGGCCACGCCGGGCGGCAGTTGGCGGCTCATGCCGGCCACCAGGGCGCTGCCGTTGATGGCCACGCCCTGGGCAAAGACCAGCACCGCCCGCAGCCCCTCTCCCGGCAACTGGGCCGCCAGGCGCTCGCCGGCGGCACCGGAATCGGCCATGCAGGCCAGCTCCGTGGTCACCTCCCGCACCGTGGTGGCGTCGAAATGGACGGCGGTGACGACGATGCTGCCTTCGCACACTTCCTCGCCGACGATCTCGCCGGCAGTGCTGCAACCGATGCGCAGGGCACCGGGAAAGACCTCGGCCAGGAGAGCGGTGAAAGCGCCATCGGCCAGACGTTCGGCGGTAAAGAACACCAGCAGCAGCTGGGGCTCGATGGCCTGCAGGGGCGCCAGGGCGGCCCGGATGTGGGCCGGCTCCCGGGCCACGGGAAGGTGGATCTGAAGAACGCGCATGACTGATTCCTCCTCTGCTCTTTTCTTGTCTTCTCTCGATGCTACTGGTCCTGGAAACGCTCCCGGATTGCCAGCACTTCGTCCCACGCCGCCAGGAAGGCTTCGACGCAGCGGGGGTCGAAATGTCTGCCGGCATTCTGCTCCAGGTATTCCCGGGCCTGGGCCAGGGGCCAGGCCTGCTTGTAGGGACGGGGCGACGTCAGGGCGTCGAAGACGTCCGCCACCGCCACGATGCGCCCCAGGAGCGGAATGGCCTCGCCCTTGAGTCCCTGGGGATAGCCGCTGCCGTCCCACTTCTCGTGATGGGCCCGGGCGATCACCGCCGCCATCGCCAGGACCGGGGAACGGGCCTGGCGCAGTATCTCGTAACCCTGCTCGGCATGCTGCTGCATGATCATGAACTCGGCCGGGGTCAGGCGCCCGGGCTTGAGCAGGATCAGGTCCGGCGTCCCCACCTTGCCCACGTCGTGCATGGGCGCCGCTTCCAGCAGCATTTCCAGCTCCGCCGGCGCCAGCCCCAGCTGGCGGCCGATGAGCACCGAATAGTGGGCCATGCGCAGGATGTGGGCGCCCGTCTCCGGGTCCCGGTATTCGGCGGCCTTGGCCAGGCAGACGATGGTCTCCCGCTCCCGCTCCAGGAGGCCGGCGGTGGCCTTGGCCACCTCCTCCGCCAGCCAGGCCGCCCGGTCCGCCAGCTGCCGCTGGCTGCGGCGCAGGGCGCACATGTTGCGCACCCGGGCGAGGAACTCGTCCTTGTCCACCGGCTTGTTGAGAAAATCGGAGGCCCCCTGCTCCAGGGCCCGACAGCGCACGTCCCGCAGGTTGTTGGCGGTGACCATGATCAGCGGCACCTCGGCCATGCCCGGCAGTTGGCGGAAGTGGCTGATGAATTCCAGGCCGTCCGGCGCCGGCATCATGTAATCGACCACCACCACGTCCGCCTGCCCCTGTTCGCACCAGGCCAGGGCCTCGCTGGAGGAAAGGAAGCCATGGACCCGCACCCCCTCGATCCGTTCGGCGAGGACGCGGAACAGGGTCAGGTTGATTTCGGAATCGTCGATGACGACCAGATTCAGCTCCACGGCGCGACCTTCCCGGCGACATTGGCGATGGCAGATGCGCCCATTATGGAACCGGGGCCCCGGGCCGATTGTGCATAAGTTCCTGCCGGGCCGCCGCGGCCTGTGGGAACATGCCGGGCACCTGACAGGATGCTACACTTGGCCATCAGGTTCCCATCCCTCCAACGGCCCCCATCCGATTGCCAGCCCCTATGACGGACACAACGCCTGCCATCCGCCTGCTGCTCGCCGACGACCAACTGCTGGTGCGTGCCGGCATCCGCTCCCTGATCCAGACCCTGCCCGAATACGTGGTGGTGGCCGAATGCGCCGACGGCCTGGAAGCCCTGGAACGGACCCAGGCCCTGAAACCCGACGTGGCGGTACTGGACATCGACATGCCGAACCTGTCGGGCATCGAGGCGATGCGCCAGATCCGCACGGTATCGCCGGAAACCAAGCTGATGGTGCTCTCCGGCATCGACCGCCGCGAGGTGGTGGAGGCGGCCCTGGAGGCGGGGTGCCACGGCTACCTGCTCAAGGACTTCGTCCTCGCCGAGCTGCAGCTGGCCCTGGACAAGGTGATGGACGGCAGCTGCTACCTGTCGCCGAAGATCCAGCAGCAACTGCTGGACGCCATGCGCACGGACCGCCGCGAAATGCTGCCGCCGCCCCAGCTGACGCCGCGCCAGGAGCAGATCCTGCGACTGGTGGCCCTGGGCCGCACCACCAAGGAAATCGCCCGGGAACTGAGCATCAGCCCCAAGACCGTGGAATTCCACCGGGCTCAACTGATGGAGCGCCTTGGCGTGAGGGATGTGGCGGGCATGACCCGCTATGCGATGCAGCACGGCATGGTCTCCTGAAAGCGCGGCCGCCCCTCAGTCGTCCACGGCTGCCAGGGAGCGGTTGAAGGCGGTCATTTCCGCCGCCACCTGCTGCAGTTCCTCCCGCCACAGGGCGCTTTCATCCACCCCGGCCGGCACCGCCCCGGCCAGCAGCAGGGCCTCGATCTCCCGCGCCCGCGCCACGATGCGCCCGGTGGCGAAAATGGCGCAAACCCCCTTGATGCGATGCACCGTGCGGCGCAACGGCTCCGGCATGCCGGACTCGGCCGACTCGGCCAGGGCCTGGTCCAGCTCGCCCAGCAGCTGGGGGAAGTTGTCGAGGAAGGTCTGCACCAGATCCCGCACGCTGTCCCGGTCGCCGTTGAGCATGCGCAACAGCCCTTCCGGATCGCAGGCCGGCGAGGAAGACGGGGGGGCAACGGAATCGGTCATGGCATGGGCTCCAGCAAGCGGGGTGCGCTCGAAATTTTACGGCAACGGCATCAGGGCGACGGCAGGCCTTACCGGCCATGCCGCAAACCGGCGTCTCCGGCCCGGCAGGGGACGGGGACAACGGTCCGTCCTTCCATTCGCGACGCTCCTGCGACAAGTTCGTGCAGTTTTGCCAAAGATGAATAGCAGGGGAACTGGGGTATCACCTAGGGCCTAACCGGGGCGTTACCCGAGCTGGCAAGCGCCTTTTCCGCTGGCATCCTCCACCGCATCGACAAGATCCCCGCCACGGGGACGCCGTCCTGCAGTCCCACCGGAGGAGACTACCATCGTGTTTGCCAATCTGCGCCTGAAGAGCCGGATGTTCATCCTGATTGCCCTGGCGGTATTCGGCATGGGCACCATCACCATCCTCGGAGCCCTGGGCGTCAGCCGGGACCTCCACGAGGGCCACCAACAGACCGTCAGGGCCGCCGTGGAGGCGGCCTACAACATCATCGCCGGCTACCAGGCCCTGGAGAAGGCCGGCAAGATGAGCCGCAGCGAGGCCCAGAAGGCCGCCGTCGAAAGCGTGCGCATGGCCCGCTACGGCGGCACCGACGGGCGCTCCGAGTATTTCCATATCTGGACCCCGGAAGGGGTGACGGTGATGCACCCGATCCGCCCCGAATGGGAAGGCAAGGACGTCACCGGGGAGGTCCGGGACGTCAAGGGCCGGCCGACCCTGCGCAACATCATCGACGGCGCCATCAAGCAGCCGGACGGCGCCTTTGTCGAGACCCTCTTCCCCCACCCCGGCCAGCCGGCGGAGAAGGCGGTGGACAAGCTGCAGTACGTGAAGCTGTTCGCCCCCTGGGGCTGGGTGGTTGGCAGCGGCATCTACCTGGACGACGTGCAGGCCGAAGTGCGCCAGCGGACCCTCGAGGATTCCCTGATGGCGCTGGTGCTGCTCGCCCTGGTCGCCGCCGGCACCTACCTGGTGGGCCGCAGCGTGCTGCAGCAGGTGGGGGGCGAACCGGGTGTGGCCATCGACCTCATGCGCCAGGCGGCCGATGGCGACCTGACGGTCCGGGTCGAGACGGCGCCGGCCGGGTCCATGCTGGCTTCCTTCAGCCATATGGTGGCCTCCCTGCGCCAGGTGGTGAAGGAGATCGGCAGCAATTCGAGTCAGCTGACCCACAACGCCGAGCGCATCAGCACCGCCGCCCGGGAAGTGTCCCTGGCCGGGGAACAGCAGTCCGACGCCACGTCCGCCATGGCCGCCGCCATCGAGGAACTGACCGTGAGCATCAATCACATCTCCGACAACAGTCGGGATACGGAACGCAATTCCAGCGAATCGGCCCAGCTGGCAGCCGAGGGGGAAACCCGGGTGGCCAATGCGAGCGGCGCCATCAAGGCCATCGCCGGCACCGTCAGCGACGCCTCGGGCCGCATCCGGGACCTGGAAACCCAGACCCGGGAAGTCTCCGGCATCGCCTCGGTGATCAGCGCCATCGCCGCCCAGACCAACCTGCTGGCTCTCAACGCCGCCATCGAGGCGGCCCGGGCCGGGGAACAGGGCCGGGGCTTCGCCGTGGTGGCCGACGAAGTGCGGCAGCTGGCGGAACGGACGGCCAAGGCGACGGTGGAGATCGAACAGATGATCAGCCATATCCAGACCGACACGGACATGGTGGTGCAGGCCATGGGGGCGGCCCTGCCCCAGGTGGAGAGCGGCGTCGCCCTGGCCGAGGAGGCGGCACAGTCTCTGCGCCAGATCCGCGAAGGGTCGGAACTGACCCTGCACCGGGTGCGCGACGTGGCCGAGGCCACCATGGAACAGAGCAGCGCCAGCACCAGCATTGCCCAGCGGGTGGAGCAGGTCGCCCAGATGGTGGAGGAAACCAGCGCCGCCATGAAGAACACGGCGGAAACGGCGGAGGCGGTGGAGCAGATCGCCAGCCGCCTCGATGCCCTGGTGCAGCGCTTCCGCACCTAGGGCGGCAACTGCCTCAGGCCGGCGGCTGGCCGCCCGCCCGGTCGCCCTGGCCCGACTCGGCCCAGAGGGCCCGGGCGAAGGCCTTCCAGGCCGGCCCGCCGTGGGTCAGCACACCCTCTTCGGCGCTTTCCTGCATGGTGCGCAGCATCAGGGCGGCAAAGGCGAACAGCTCGGCCTTGGCCTGTTCCTGGTGATTGCAGCAGGCGGCTGCCGCCCGGCTGGCATCCCGGGCATGGTCCAGGGCCTCCCGGGCCAGCAGGCGCACCTGGGTCTCGTTGTTCCAGTCGATGCCGAGGACGATGCCGCGGCGGACGATTTCCGTCTCCAGCTCGTTGGCATCGCTCTGAAAGTTTTCAAAACCGCTCATTTCCGACTCCCGGCCGCCTCAGGCGGCCTGTTCCAGACTTTGATCAACGCTGTCGGCCAGCTGCTCCACCAGGGCGCTGACGGCGGGAATGGCGGCGCCGCGCCGCCACAGGGCCACCGTATTCACCAGGCCGCTGCGCCCGGGTAGGGGATGGGCCGCCAGCAGGTCGGCGCCGGGATAGTTCTCCAGCACCGCCCGGGGCAGCAGGGCCACCCCCATGCCGGCCACCAGGCAGCCGAGGATGGCGTGATAGGAGGAGACCTCCACCACCCGTTCCGCCAGGATGCCGTCCCGGGCCAACCAGTCTTCCAGGCGCTTGCGGTAGGCGCAGCCGGGGGCAAAGGTGATGATGGTGCTGGCCGCCAGGTCCCGGGCCGAGTGCACCGGGCCGTGGCCAGCCTCGGTGACGATCACCAGCTCTTCCTCGAACAGGGCCCGCTTCTCCAGCCGGGGGTCGTCCACCGGCTCGGCCACCAGGCAGGCATCCAGCTCGCCGGCCAGGACCTGGGCCACCAGGCGGCGGGTGTCGCCGGTGCTCAGTTCCAGACGCACGTCCGGATAGGCCCGGTGAAAACCGGCCAGGGGCCCGGGCAGGCGCACCGCCGCCGTGCTCTCCATGGAGCCCAGGCGCAGGCGGCCCCGGGGCGTGGCGTCCTGCACCGCATGGCGGGCCTCCTCGGCCAGGTCCAGCAGGCGCTCCGCATAGGCCAGCAACTGGCGGCCGGCGGCGGAGAGGTTGAGGCGCCGCCCCTCGCGCACGAACAGTTCCACTCCCAGGTCCGCCTCCAGCTGGCGCACCCGGGTGGTGACGTTGGACTGCACCCGGTTGAGGCGCACCGCCGCCCGGGTGATGCCGCCCTCCGCCACCACGGTGCGGAAGATGTGCAGATCTGCCAGTTCCATGAACGCCGCTCCTTGCCCCCTTGCCCGGGGGCCTCGATTCAAATCTCAAACGAAGAATATAAAAATCTTAATAATTCATTTTTCAAGAACATGATGCGCCGCTACAGTGCTCCTGGCAAGACCATAAAAACACCCCAACCCCAGGAGACAACCCATGGACAACCAGCATCTCCGGCGCGGCTATTTCTACGCCGCCCTGACCGTCGCCGTCTGGTCCGGCTTCATCCTCGTCTCGCGCCTGGGCGGCAAGAGCCCCCTCACCGCCTGGGACGTGACCGCCCTGCGCTTCGGCACCGCCGCCCTGATCCTCCTGCCCGTGTGGCTGTGGCGGCGGCCCCGGCTGAACTTCAGCTGGCGCATGGTGATCCTGGCCGTCACCGGCGGCTGCGGCTACGGCGTCCTGGTCTATGCCGGCTTCAAGCTCACCTCCGCCGCCCACGGCGCCGTGCTGCTGCCCGGCATGCTGCCCTTCCTGGTGGCCCTGATGGCCTGGCTGGTGCTGGGGGAACGCCCCTCGCCCCAGCGCTGGCTCGGCCTGGTGGGCATCGCCGCCGGCATCGCCTGCCTGGCCACGGACAGCTTCGGCAGCAGCGTCGGCGACTGGCGCGGCGACCTGCTGATCCTGGCCTCCAGCCTCTCCTGGGCCATCTACACGGTGCTGGTGCGGCGCTGGCAGGTGGCCCCCTGGGATGCCACCCTGGGCGTCGGCCTGGTCTCGGCCGCCCTCTACCTGCCGGTCTACGTGCTGTGGCTGCCCCACAACCTGGCCGCCGCCAGCCTCTCCACCATTGCCCTGCAGGCCGCCTACCAGGGCGTCCTGGCGGTCATCGTGGCCATGATGTTTTTCATGCGCGCCGTGGCCATCCTGGGCCCCACCAAGGTCGGCACCCTGATGGCCCTCATTCCCGCTGTGGCCGGCACTGCCGCCGCCCCGCTCCTGGGCGAGCCCCTGTCCCCCTGGCTGATGGCTGGCCTGGTGCTGGTCAGCCTGGGCGCCTGGGTCGGCAGCCAGACCCGTTTTTTTGTCAGAAGGAACGCCGTATGCCCTACGTAAATATCAAGATCACCCGGGAGGGTGCCACCGCCGAACAGAAGGCCACCCTGATCCGGGGCGTCACCCTGCTGCTGCGGGACATCCTGGGCAAGAACCCGGAGACCACCGTGGTCACCATCGACGAGGTGGACACGGACAACTGGGGCATCGGCGGCGACAGCGTCACCGTGCGCCGGGCCCGGGAAAGGCAGGGCTGAGGCGGGCCCGTCCCATGGCGACAGAATTGCTCGCCGGGGATGGAACACTCCATGAAAAAAGGGCGCCCGCCAGGGCGCCCTTTTTTTGCGGCAGCAGGCCGCTCAGGCAGAGGTGGAAATGGAACTCAGCAGCTGGGAGAAATTGCTGCCACTGCCGCTGCCGTAGGACTGCACCAGGTCCATGATCCGCTTCAGCACGGCAGCTTCGTTGGAGGCCGAAGTGCTGCCGGAATCGCTGGAGGAGGAGCTGTCGCTGGAGGTCTGGGTGGACTCCTGGTAGGCCATCGCTTCCTGCTGGGTCACCTTGCCGTCGCCATTGGCATCGGCCGCATCGAAGTTGCTGGAGATGGTGTTGAGCAGTTCCGACAGCTTGCTGTCGGAGGTGTCGCTGGCCATGGATTTCACCTGATCCAGGGTCAGGCCTTCGTCGCCACCGCGACCACCGGGAGGCGGGGGCGGCATGCCGTTGGCCGCAGCCGTGGTGCTACCGGAACCGGCGGCATCGGCGGACTCCTGGTAGGCCATGGCTTCCTGCTGGGTCACCTTGCCGTCGCCGTTGGCATCGGCAGCATCGAAGTTGGCGGCCAGGCTGTTCATCAGTTCCGACAGGTTGGTGTCGTCGGTGGAGCTGGCGATGGCGCTCAGTTCGTCCTGGGTGTAGCCCTCGTCTTCTTCGCCTTCTGCAGGCGGAGGCGGCGGCGGGCGCATGCCGCCGCCCTGGGCGGCACTCATGCGGCTGGCGTTGAACTGGCTGTCCAGTTCGTCGGCCAGTTTCTGCAGGGTGGAGGACATCTCGTCCTTGGTGACCTTGCCGTCCCCGTCCCCGTCCAGGGTGCTGAAGACGTCGTCCACGCTGGCCGAAGAGTCGGAACCGAGACCGCTGAGGGCGGACTCCAGATCGCTCTTCTCCAGGTAACCCTGCCCCTTGGTATCGAGTTTGGAAAAAATATCCTCGACCATCTTCGACGGATCGGGACGCCGATGGCTGCTGATGCCGGCGTATTGCGCCGCGCTGCTGCCTACGCTGGAAATGCTGGACATGACAGTTCCTTTCAGGGAATGACTCAAGCGGATTCATGCAATGGACGGTCTCGCCGTCATGGGCAAAGAACAACTGCCACCGGGAGTTCCGTCGCTACAGTTCCTACGCAAGGATTCGGCCTGAAAAGGCCTGAATTTAGGCCTAAAAAGGTAAATGATGGTTAAGAATGGTTAAGAGAAATCCGATCGTCGAAAAACCGTGAGTATTTGAAAGATTGAAGCGCCGGAAAAGGCTTCTACCTAGCCACTCAGATACGACTAACAAAAACAACGATTCTTTATAAATCAATAAATTGAAATGCTTAACAAAACTTAACAATCGACAAAACCAGACCATCGTACATAAACGGCAATACTTGCCGAATGGCTGGAGAATATTGCCGCTCACCGCCGTTGCAGCCGGGCGGCTTCGTCGAGCCAGGCGGGAGCATTGCGTTCCAGCCATTCCCGGGCGATGGGGTCCTGCCGCACCTGCTCGTCCAGCCAGGCGGTGCTGACGTGCTGAACGTAGAGGCGCTGGCGTTTGCCGTCGTTGCCGCCGCCCATGCCCGGACCGCCGCGATCGTCACCATCCATGCCGCCACCCGGCCCACCCATGCCGCCGGAAGGACCACCACCCATACCACCACCCATACCACCACCGGGACCGCCCATGCCGCCTCCGGGGCCACCCATGCCGCCACCCCGTCCGCCGCCCATGCCACCACCGGCACCGCCGGATGCGCCATCGGGAGCCCCCTTGCCAGCCGTTGCCCCAGCGTCATCCGCACCACCGGCAAAGAGGCGGTGGTTGGCGCCGTAGAGCAGCAGCAGGGTGGCCCGGCCTTCCGGCAAATAGCGGAAGGGCGCCTGCCGTGCCGCCGGATTGGTCACCAGGCCATAGCTGTCGCTGTCGTCGGAGCCGGTCACCAGCAACACCGGCGCGGTTACCGCCCCGTAGCGCTGGGCGAAGCCGCCGGCCAGGCCGTCCACATGGGGGCTCAGGGCCAGCACCGCCGCCACCCGCTCCAGGGGCGGCACCAGGGCGGTGCCGTTGCGCCCCCGTTCCCCGGCCAAAGCCAGGGCCGTCTGGGCGCCCAGGTCGTAACCGGCCAGCACCGGGCTGCCCGCATCGAGGCGGGTCCAGGGCCCCTGGCCGGCGCCCTGGCGCCGGCGGACTTCGGCCAGCACCCGCGTCACCAGGCGCGCCCGGCGTTGCAGGGCAGGCTGGGCAAAGGCTTCCCGGGCCAGGTTCTGGAAATCCGCATTGCGCGCCCGTTCGCTGCGCAGGGCCGCCGGCCCCTGCTCTTCACCCTGCAGGGAGAGCACGCCATAGCCCGCCTCCGCCCACTGCTGGAGCCAGGCCAGGCCGGCATCGGCACTCTCCCCCAGGCCCGGCATGTAGAGCAGCAGGGGGAAGGGGCCGCTTTCCCTGGGCATGAGCAGGGCCACATCGACGCTGTCCTCCTCCAGGAACCAGGTCTGGCGCAGGCTTTCGCTGCCGAAATGCCGTTCCGGGCGATAACCCCGCTCGGCCAGGCGCCGTTCCGCGCTGTCGTCGGGCCGGGGCCGGGAATTGCCGCAGGCGGCGAGCATGCTCAGCAGCAGGGCACCGCCACCAAGGGAGAGGAAGCGCCGGCGCGGCACGAAGGGAGGATTGCGCAAGGCCATGTCAGCTCCGGCGGGGTTCGGGCCGGGATTCGGGACGACCGTCGCGCGGAGAGACAGGCTCGCCACCCCGGCCGGATTCCCATTGCCGATCCCGCTTCTGCCGCAGTTCCTCGACCTGGCGCCGCTGTTCCGGCGTCAGCACCTCCAGGGCCTGGCGTTCGCCGCGCAGGCGCAGCAGGGTCACTTCCGCCCAGGCCCTGGCCCGGGCATCCACCAGGCTGCGCAGGCGGCTTTCGTCGCCCCCGGCGGCGGCGCGCAGGTCCGCGTCGGCCTTCTGCAGGGCCTTGCCCTTGTCGCGCATGACCCGGGCCTGGTTGAGGAAGAGGTCGAACAGCTTGTCCTTCTGGGCCTCACTCAGCTGGATCTCCCGGGGGAAAGGCATGGCCGGGCCGAAATCGGCGCCGGAAAAGCCCCCCGGGCCCATGCCATCGCCGTGGCGGTGTTCGCCCTCGGGCGGCAGTATGGGGCAATGGCCCGGTGCGGCCATGGGGCCGTCGGCGCGGGCGGAGAAAGAAGCGGCCAGGCTGAGCGCCAGCAGGGCCGAGACAACGGTGGATCGCAGATTCATGATCGGACTCCTCAGGGGAAAACGGTGGGAAGGTCGGGAAGCTGGCTGCCCCGTGACGGAGGTGGCGGTCTCGACATGGAGCCATGGTCGTACCGGCGGCGGTAAAGGGCGGTTCGCCCACTGTAAAGGCTGGTAAAACTTGTAACCGCAAGGCCGGAGAGGCACTTGCGGCGGCTATCATGGCGTCCGTAATCCCCTGTTAATTCGAGACAAGCATGACCAAGCTGCTACTGGTAGACGACGACACCGAACTGGCCAACATGCTCCGGGAATATCTGGAGCGAGAGGACTTTTCCGTCACCCTGGCCCACGACGGCGAAGCGGGGGCCGCCGCCGCCCTTTCCGGCGATTACGCCCTGGCGGTACTGGATGTGATGATGCCCAAGGCCAGCGGCATGGACGCCCTCTCCCGCATCCGCGCCGCCAGCGACATGCCGGTGATCATGCTGACCGCCAAGGGCGACGACATCGACCGCATCATCGGCCTGGAGATGGGCGCCGACGACTACGTGCAGAAGCCGTGCACGCCGCGGGAACTGGTGGCCCGCATCCGGGCGGTGCTACGCCGCTTCCAGACCAGGGAGAGCGCGGACGACATTCCCGCCCAGATCCGGGTCGGCCCCCTGACCCTGTGGCCCGCCCGCCGCGCCGCCCAGTGGGGCGAGGCGCCCCTGACCCTGACCAGCACCGAATTCAACCTGCTCCAGGTCCTGGCCCGCAACGCCGGCAAGGCCGTGAGCAAGCCGGACCTATCGGAACAGGCCATGGGCCGGCCCTTGAGCCGCTTCGACCGCAGCATCGACGTGCACATGAGCAGCATCCGCCACAAGCTGGGCCTGCGGGAAGACGGCCGCACCTGGATCCAGACGGTGCGCGGCATCGGCTACCAGCTCACCCGGGAGTAGGGTTTGAGCCGCCTCTTCTGGAAGTTCTTCGTCACCTTCTGGCTGACCCTGCTCACCGCCAACATCATCGTCGGCGGTCTCATCTGGCTGCACCGTTCCGCCGAATTCGAGCAGCAGCAGGGCAGCCGACCCGGCCAGCCGCCGACCTTCATGCTCGGCGTCGCCGCCAGCCTGCTGCAGCACGACGGGGAGGAATCCCTCAAGCAGCTGCTGCGGGACTGGCAGCAAAGCCATCCGGAACCTATCTATGCCGTAGACGCCCAGGGGATGGACCTCCTCGGCCGGCCGGTCCCGGAAGGCGCGCTGGACAAGGCCCGCCAGGGCATCCGTGACGGACAGCCCGGCCCCTGGCGCCTGGCGCAGCGCTCCATGAGTTCCCCCATTCTCCTCTTCATGCCCGGCGGCCCCTTCCGCCCGGAGGACCTTTTCGGCCCCGGCGGCGGCCCGCCGGAAGCGCACCTGCTGGGGGAACCCGGCGGCCCGCCGCCGCCCCACCGGAACATGGGTCCCAAGCCCCCCCTGCCCTGGCTGCTCATCGCCACCGGCCTGGTGGCCAGCCTGGCCTTCAGCGCCCTCCTGGCGTGGACCATCGTCGGCCCCATCCGCCGCCTGCGCCAGGGTTTCCGCGCCGTCGCCGCCGGCCGCCTGGAAACCCGCCTGGGACAGGAGTTCGCCAAGCGCAAGGACGAGATCGGCGAACTGGGCCAGGAATTCGACGCCATGGCCCAGCAGCTGGAAGCCCTGATGGCCACCCAGCGCCGCCTCTTCCACGACGTCTCCCACGAGCTGCGCTCCCCCCTGGCCCGCCTGCAGGCGGCGGTGGGCCTGGTGCACCAGGACCCCAGCCGCATCGCCGGCGCCCTGGAGCGTATCGAGCGGGAAACCCAGCGCCTGGACGAGATGGTGGATGAACTGCTGACCCTGGCCCGCCTCGATTCCGGCACCTCCGGTCCCCTGGAAGACGAGATCGACCTGCCGGCCCTGCTGCACAGCATCGTGGACGACGCCGCCTTCGAGGCCGAAGCCCAGGGCCGCCACGTGGACTTCCAGGACCGCTGCGGCGAGGCCCCGGCCTTCATCCGCGGCCGCCCGGAACTGCTCGGCCGGGCCCTGGAAAACGTCATCCGCAACGGCATCAAATACACCGCCCCCGGCACCCGGGTCACGGTGGAGGCCGAACGGGACGGGGACAGCCTCCGGGTCCGCGTCGCCGATGCCGGCCCGGGCGTGCCCGAAGCGGAACTGGACGCCATTTTCGTCCCCTTCTTCCGCGGCGCCGACCGGGAGCAGCAGCGGGGCTACGGCCTGGGCCTGGCCATCGCCCGCCGCGCCATCCAGGCCCACGGCGGCAGCATCCGGGCCAGCAACCGCCCCGATGGCGGACTCCAGGTGGAAATCCACCTGCCCCTGCAGCCCATCCCGGCCTGAGCCCCTCGCCCCGACGGCCCCTGCGCCGTCGGAGCATCCGCAGCAAGGCCCCTGGCGTGGCCGGTGACCCGTCACCGACTTCCACACACTTCCTTGCCCAGACGCCTGCTGCTCCAGCCCTGCCCCAGCCCAACCAGCAGATCATTTGCCGGCCCATTGGTCACCCCGCTTGCGGGGCCGGCTGCCGAGCCAGTTGCCGGCCATCTTTCCTCCTGCGCCGCCCGCCGGCACGGGCCATTCACCGTCGGCCCCTGCCGCCATCCCCGCCTTCATTGCCACCGTCACACATATATTTCAATAGTTCTTGTAAAATTGCAGCATGAACCAGGACATCGCCACCACCGTTTTCGAATCCCTGGCCTCCGGCATCCGCCTGAAGGCCTTCCGCCTGCTAGTGAAGCAGGGCACCGCCGGCATGGTGGCGGGGGAAATTGCCGCCACCCTGGGGCTGCCGCCCAACAACCTGTCCTTCCATCTCAAGGGCCTGGCCCAGGCCGGGCTGGTTAGCGTCACCCAGGAAGGGCGCTTCCAGCGCTACCGGGCCAACCTGCCCCTGATGCTGGAACTGATCGCCTACCTCACCGCCGAGTGCTGCGGCGGCCACCCGGAACAGTGTGCCGCCCTGGGCCAGGCGGCCGGCTGTTCCCCCTCCCTGCTGCCGGCCCTGCAGGGGCAACCGCCCAACGACCAGGAGCAAGCCTGAGCCATGAACGTCCTTTTCCTTTGCACCGGCAATTCCTGTCGCTCCATCCTGGCGGAGGCCACCTTCAACCATCTGGCCCCGGCCGGCTGGCGGGCCATGAGCGCCGGCAGCCAACCCACCGGCCAGGTCCATCCCCGCTCCCTGGCCCTGCTGGCCCGGGAAGGCATCCCAACCGCCGCCTGCCACAGCAAGTCCTGGGAGCAGCTGCCCGAAGTGCCGGACCTGGTCATCACCGTCTGCGCCAGTGCCGCCGGCGAGACCTGCCCGGCCTACCTGGGGCCGGCGCTGCGCTGTCACTGGGGGGTGGAGGATCCGGCCCATGCCAGCGGCAGCGAGGCGGAAATCGAGGCCGCCTTCGCCACGGCCTATCGCATCCTGCGCCACCGCATCGAAGCCTTTTTCGCCCTGCCCCTGCAGCAACTGGCGACCGATCCGGACCGCTTCAAGGCCGAACTGCAACGCATCGGCCACCTCCTCCCCTGACCGGCCTGCCGCCCTGACCGCCAGCCCCGCTCCATCAACGAAAGCCCCGCCATGAACCAGCCCTGCCCGGCCCCCCGGCCAGCCATGAACCTCTTCGAACGCTATCTGACCCTGTGGGTGGGCCTGTGCATCGTCGCCGGCATTCTCCTCGGCCAGGCCCTGCCCCAGTTCTTCCAGGCCGTCGGCCGGCTGGAGGTGGCCCGGGTGAACCTGCCGGTGGGCCTGCTGATCTGGGTCATGATCATCCCCATGCTGGTCAAGGTGGATTTCTCCGCCCTCGGCGAAGTGCGCCAGCACGTGCGGGGCATCGGCGTCACCCTGCTGGTGAACTGGCTGGTCAAGCCATTCTCCATGGCCTTTCTCGGCTGGCTGTTCATCCGCCAGCTGTTCGCCCCCCTGCTGCCGGCCGAACAGATCGACAGCTACATCGCCGGCCTCATCCTCCTGGCCGCAGCCCCCTGCACCGCCATGGTCTTCGTCTGGAGCCGCCTGACCAACGGCGACCCCTTGTTCACCCTGTCCCAGGTGGCGGTGAACGACAGCATCATGGTGCTGGCCTTCGCCCCCCTGGTGGCCTTTCTCCTCGGCCTCTCCGCCATCACCGTCCCCTGGGCCACCCTCATCACCTCGGTCGTGCTCTACATCGTCATCCCGGTGCTGCTGGCCCAGGCCTGGCGCCGCTCCCTGCTGGCCCGGGGCCCGGCGGCCTTTGACGCGGCCATGGCGCGCATCGGCCCCTGGTCCATGGCCGCCCTGCTGGCCACCCTGGTGCTGCTCTTCGCCTTCCAGGGCGAGGCCATCCTGGCCCAGCCCCTGGTCATCGCCCTGCTCGCCGTGCCCATCCTGATCCAGGTGCTGTTCAACGCCGCCCTGGCCTACGGCCTCAACCGGGCCCTGGGAGAAAAGCACAACATCGCCTGTCCCTCGGCCCTCATCGGCGCCTCCAACTTTTTCGAACTGGCGGTGGCAGCGGCCATCAGCCTGTTCGGCTTTGCCTCCGGCGCCGCCCTGGCCACGGTGGTGGGCGTGCTCATCGAAGTGCCGGTGATGCTGCTGGTGGTGCGCATCGCCAACGGCAGCAAGGACTGGTATGAGCGCCGCAGCTGATTTCCGCCGCGGCGGCGAGCCCGACCTGGAGTCGGTGCGAGCCCTGCTGCAGGCCTGTGGCCTGGCCGCGGACGATCTCGGCCCGGACCTCATGCCGGCCTTCCGCCTCTATCGTCGGGGCCAGGAGCTGCTGGCCTGCGGCGCCATGGAATACCGGCAGCAGGCAGCCCTGCTGCGCTCCCTGGCCGTCCGCCCGGAGGCCCGGGGCACTGGGCTGGCGAAGGCCCTGGTAGGCCGCCTGGAGGCCGAGGCGGCCCAGGCCGGCATCACCGATGTCTATCTCCTCACCACCACGGCCCGGGACTGGTTCGCCGCCCGCGGCTACAGCGTGGCGCCCCGCAGCCAGGCCCCCGCCGGCATCGCCGCCCACGCCCAGTTTCGCAGTACCTGCCCGAGCAGCGCCGTGCTGATGCACAAGCACCTGCCGCCGGCCTGATTACCTGCTTTTACGGCAGTCGGGGCTTTGCCCGACGGCCATCCTCTGCCATCATCCGGCCATGACTTCCCGCCGCCCCAAGAAGATGAGCGCCGCTCCCCGCCTGTTCCTGCTGGCCGCCCTGGCGGGCGCCGGCCCGCTCCAGGCGGCGCCCGCCTGGCTCATCGCCAGCGACGACGAAAACGCCACCGCCGGCCGGGCGCTGCGCCTGGAAATCGCCAAGCCGGCAGCGGCTGCAGGCTGGCCCGGCACCATGAGCCTGCGCCTGGTGGTTGGCGAACGCATCCTCAACCTGCCCCTGCGGCCGGCCGGCGCCGTCTCGCCCGACGGTGCCCGGCGCCCCTACCTGGCCCAGTTGCCGGAGGACATCGCCGGCCTGGTACGGGTCGAACTGGCGGACCGGGATTCCAACCGCCTGGCCCTGCTGGCGGCGGCACCGGCCCCCGGCGCACCGGCACCGGCGGCGGAAACCCAGCCTGAAGGCGTCGCCGCCAACGACTATCCGGACGAGCCGGTGATCTCCGCCAACGAGCCCATGTACCTGGTGCTGGGCAGCCGCGGCGGCGTCAATGCCCGCTTTCAGCTGAGCTTCAAGTACCGCCTGGTGGAGCCGGACGGCGCCATCGGCCAGGCCCTGCCCTGGCTGCGCAACCTGCACTTCGGCTACACCCAGACTTCCATCTGGGACCTGGCGGAGGAATCCAAGCCCTTCCGCGACACCAGCTACCGCCCCAGCCTGTTCTGGCAGTGGAACCTGGGGGAAGGCAATTCGGGCCTGCGCCCCGCCCGCCTGCGGGCCGGCTACGAGCACGAATCCAACGGCAAGGACGGCAGCAGTTCCCGCTCCATCGACATGCTTTTCGCCCAGCCCACCTGGCGCTGGGATTTCAACGGCGGCACCAGCCTCAGCTTCTCGCCCAAGTTCTACGGCTATCTGGACAAGGAAGACAACCCGGACATCGCCCGCTACCGAGGCCACGCCGACTGGATCGCCCGCTACGGCAAGGACGACGGCTGGATGCTGGCGGCCCAGGTGCGGCGCGGCACGGCGGGCAAGGGCAACGCCCAGCTGGACCTCTCCTACCCGCTGCGGGAAAGCATCTTCGCCCGGGCCGGCGGCTTCCTCCACTTCCAGCTCTTCTCCGGCTACGGCGAAAGCCTGCTGGACTACAACCGGGAACGGGAGACCCAGGTCCGCGTCGGCTTCTCCATCGTGCGCTGAAGATCGGCTTCTGGTGCGGCGCAGCACCGGGTCGGGGGATTTGCAGGACGGCCATCCTGGGGTAATGTCCGTCATACCACCGACACAATGAGAACAACAACGTGGACCTCCTCTTCTGGCTCGCCGTCGCCACCGTCGTGGTGGTGCTCTGCTTCGACTACACCAACGGCTTCCACGACGCCGCCAACATCGTCGCCACCGTCATCGCCTCCCGGGCCATGACCCCGGCCCAGGCGGTGATCATCGTCGGCATCTTCGAATTCCTCGGCCCCCTCCTGGGCGGCACCGCGGTGGCCAACACCATCGGCTCCTTCGTCCGCCTCGACGGCATCGATCCGGCCAGCGCCCTGACCATCCTGCTGTGCGGCCTGCTCGGCGCCATCGTCTGGAACCTGTTGACCTGGTGGCGCGGCATTCCCTCCTCCTCCTCCCACGCCCTGGTGGGCGGGCTGGTGGGCGTGGTGGTGGTGTCCGCCGGCGCCGACCAGGTGGTGTGGGGCTTTCGCGAACTGTTCCACAACGGCCATGTCAGCGGCGTGATGAAGGTCCTGCTGGCCCTGCTGCTCTCCCCGCTGATCGGCTTCTGGTGCGGCTACGCCGTGCAGCGCCTGATGCACGCCCTGCTGCTGGCGGCCAAGCCTGCCGCCAACCGGGGCCTGAAGGGCGCCCAGTTCCTCACCGCCGCCGGCCTGGCCTTTTCCCACGGCGCCAACGACGCCCAGAAGAGCATGGGCATCCTCACCCTGGTGCTGCTGCTGGGCGGCTTCATCCCCACTTTCACGGTGCCCTTCTGGGTCATCCTGGCCTGCGCCTCGGCCATCACCCTGGGCATCCTTTCCGGCGGCTGGCGCATCGTGCGCACCCTGGGCTTCGCCATCTACCGGGTGCGCCCCCTGCACGCCCTCAATTCCCAGCTGACCTCGGCCGCCGTCATCTTCGCCGCCTCCCTGGCCGGCGCCCCGGTCTCCACCACCCACGTGGTGGCCACCTCCATCATGGGCATCGGCGCCTCGGAGCGGCCCCGGGCGGTGCGCTGGAACAAGGCCAAGGAAATCGCCACCACCTGGGTCATCACCATCCCCGGCGCCGCGCTGGCCGCCATCCTGATCTACGCCGTGCTGCGCCTGTTCCTCGGGCCGGCTTAAGGAGAACCACCATGGACAGCAACGACGACGACCGCCAGAAGCCCATCTTCCGCCGCCTCTTCGACCGGGTCTTTCCCAAGGTGCCGGATTTCTTCCGCCTGCTGGCAGAACAGGCGATCCAGGTGAACCACACGGCCAACCTGCTGGTGGAATACATGGAGACCGGCGATGCGGCCATCGGCCAGCAGATCCGCCAGGACGAGCACGAGGCGGACCGGCTGAAGATCCGCAACCTGCACACCTTGAACGAGGCCTTTTCCACCCCCATCGACCGGGAGGACATTTACCGGGCGATCCTGGACATGGACGAGGTGGTGAACTACTGCAAGACCACGGTCAGTGAAATGAGCGTGCTGGAAGTGACGCCAGACAAGTTCGATCTGGAAATGGCCCTGCACCTGAAGGAAGGGGTGGATGCTCTGGTCGCCGGCTTCACCAAGCTGGCCACCCAGCCCGGCGCCGCCGCCCTCGATGCGGACATGGCGCGCAAGGCCGAGCGCAAGGCGGAGAAGTCCTACCGCCGCGCCATCGCCGCCCTCTTCCAGGGCGACGACTACATCACCATGTTCAAGCGGCGGGAAATCTACCGTCACCTCTCCAACGCTGCTGATCGCATGGCCAACTGCGCCAACACCCTGCACGACATCGTGGTGAAGATCACCTGACGGCGCCCCGGGCCGGCCCCCAGCCGGCCCTTATCGGCAGCCCAGCCTGCCGGCTGTCCTCTCACACGGCCAGCTCGACCAGGCTGTTGACCCGCTCCGGCTTCAATTCCCCATCCTCCCCCAGCAGGTCGTAGACCAGCAGGATCAGATGCACCCGCTTCTGCAGCGGGATGGTGGCCCCCAGGACCGCCAGCCGCTCCTCCACGGACTGTATGGCCCGGGCCAGGCGCAGGGATTCGGGCGGCACCGACTGGTCGTTCAGATGCATCGAGCCCTGGCCCGTAAGCAGCCAGTTGGCATTGATCCCGGCGCGGATCAGGCCGGCGATGGCTTCGGCGCCGGGCAGAGCCAGTTCGATCTCGTATTTGCGGTAGGTGCTCAAAGGAATACCAGATATGGAACATATCTCGACCTGTTTCAGGCCTAAGACTGCCCGCACTTCCTTCAACCTTTGCCCAAGCAATATTCCAGGAGCCATTATTATCTTTTTATAAATCAGATTGTTAACAATTAATGAAGGCCCCGGGCGCCAACCCGTATGCATCCAAATATGGCATTGACAACATTCCATATTTGGCATTAAATACTATCGTGGTCATAGTTATCCTTTGTTATCAGGAAAATCGGCCCATGCCGACTTTTCGCACAAGGGTTACCTGGGCACCGGGAGAGCAAGACAGCAAGAATCGGCGACACCGATTCCCAGACTGTTCAAGGGAGCACAGACAGGAAGGCCGGCCAGCCTAGTTTGCCGGCCTCCGGCACTGCGCCTCCGCAGGCAGTTCAATGTATCGCCTTTTTCCCCCGCCCAACAACCCGGGTAAACCTTAGGTAATCCCGAAGAAACACGGGCTTTTCCCCTGAATCACGCTGTTGCGACAGTTTCCAGCGATGGGAGACGGGGCACTGCTTCCCCAATTTCTTCGGCATATAACACGGAAAAAGATGACCGGAAGCGGCAGATGAATATTCGCAATCGATTATAGCAACAGGTCACCAGCCACCACCGAACGCAGATCAGGATCAAAAGAACATTTCGACAGGTGAGGTCCCCGCGATGAACGCCAGGCAGAACAGCAGTCCGCCCTCCGCGACAAAGCCGCAGCAGTTCCCCCATCCCCCTCTGGACCCGGAGGCGGTGGAGCTCATGGTGCGGCAGTGCATCCGCCACACCTGGTACATGATCGCGGGCTTTCTCGCCTCTTTTGGACTGATGTCCCTGCTTTTTGTTCTCCGCTAGGAGCCGGCCGATGCCAGTCACAAGCGCAAGACTGACGGGGCTGGACGACCAGGGTTCACCCCTGGTGATCAAGATCGACCAGGTGCTGGCCTACCGGGACCGCATCCACCACGCGCGTTGCCGGGTGGCCGCCAACCAGACCCTGGACGCCCTCAAGGATCTTGGCGTTTCCGCCCGGGTTTTCGGAAAACTGACCCAGCCCGGCAAAAAACTGCCTTATCCCTCCCCCATCGAACTTTGCATCGTGGAACCGGCGGCGGCGGACGGGGAACTGGCCTCCACCGTCGGCCAGACCATCCGCGACGTGGCCGGCCCCCTGGGCGTGCGCGTCCTGTGGCTGGAGCAGCTGACGCCGAAGATGCGCCTGCACATCCTCGAGCACGGCCGCAGCAGCCTGGGCGCAGGCAATGACAGCCCCTGCAACTCACCTTAAAACGACACTTCTGGCAGTTCGAGTACCCAGTTATGGATTTATCCGCCACAGATACGGGAGGGAGTCATGGCCAAACACCGGAGCCGCCACCGGCAAGGCAGAAAAGGGAATGAAGCGGTCACCACCGGCAAGGACGGGCACCTGTTCGACTTTGCCGAAATCGACGCGCTGCTGAACAAGAGCTATCGCCGCACCTGGCTGGTCCTACTGGCCCTGGGGGGAGCATTTTTCACCCTCTCGGCCATGGCCATGCTCAACTAGGCGATACCACCATGACCTCTCCGGCACCATTGATTCAGGAAGCCTTGCCCGGCGGCGACTTTGGCCCGGGCGACAAGCGGCAGCAGTACCGCAACCGGCTCTGCCGCGAGCGCAGTGCCGCCGCGGCCAACCGGGCGGTGGCACTGCTGGCGGAAATGGGCATCAAGTCCCGCATCTTCGGCCCCCTGACCAGGAACCGGGAGGATTTTTCCCCGGGCAGCGGCATCGACCTGTGCGTCTTCGACGAGAACCCTCTCAACGGCCCCGAAGGCCCCCGTTACCGGGACATCATGCTGGCCGTCAGCACGGCGGGTGAAGGCCTGCTGATCCAGGTCCACTTCCTCTCCCAGCTCTCGCCGCCCCTGGCCCGCACCGTGCAAAGCACCGGCCTGCCCCGGATCAACTGAGGCGGAACGGCTCCCCGCCGGGACTAGCCAAAAGCGGCCATCCGGGCCAAGATGTGGCCCCTTTGACCAGCGACCACTCCCATGAGCCATCCGCGTCATGACATCGACGTCAGCGAAGAAGCCGGCGTCCGCTATCTGCATTTCGGTTCCGACTGGGTCCAGGGGGCCATGCGCATCGCCCGGCCGTGGAACCTGGAACTGGCCTACACCCGGGAAATGATGGCCGGCCTGCTGCTGCGACAGGAGACGCCCTGGCCCCGCCACGCCCTGCTGATCGGCCTGGGCGCCGGCTCCCTGACCAAGTACATCTACCGCCACCTGCCCCAGACCCGCATCACCGTGGTGGAGATCAATCCCGAGGTGGAGCTGGTGGCCCGTTTCCACTTCAAGCTGCCCCAGGACCCGGCACGCCTGACCATCCACATCGATGACGGCGCCGCCTTCATGGCCGCCAGCCAGGAACAGTACGACCTGATCCTGGTGGACGGCTTCGATCCCGACGCCCGGGCCGGCGGCCTGGATACCGCCCCCTTCTACCAGCACTGCCGGGAACGGCTGACGGCCGACGGCCTGCTCAGCATCAACCTGCTGGGACGCAACCGGGGCTTTGCCGCCAGCGCCGAACGCCTGCGCCAGGCCTTCGACGGCCGCGCCCTGGTCTTCCCCTCCTGCGACAGCGGCAACGCCATTGCCTTCGCCGCATCCGGCAATCCGGTCGCCGTCGGTCTGGACGAACTGCGGACCCGGGCCGAAACGCTGAAGCGGGAAACCGGGCTCAACCTGCTGCCCACCGTGACCCGCCTGCAGATGGCCGGCAGCCTGGCCGGCGGACGCCTGAGTCTGTGACATGCACTGGCTGCACCTGGCCATCGCCATCGTCGCCGAAGTCATCGCCACCTCGGCCCTGAAAGCCGCCGCCGGCTTTACCCGGCCCCTGCCCTCCCTGGTGGTGGTGGCCGGCTACGGCCTCGCCTTCTACTTTCTCTCCCTGACCCTCCGGGTCATTCCCATGGGCGTCGCCTATGCCGTGTGGTCGGCCGTGGGCATCGCCCTGGTCTCCCTCATCGGCTGGCTGGTGTACGACCAGCGTCTGGACGCTCCTGCCTTGCTGGGGATGGGGCTGATCGTCGCCGGCGTCGCCGTGATCCAGCTCTTCTCCCGCACCGCCCACTAGGGGGCGACCCCTCAGCCGAGGAAGTCCTCGGCGAACCGGCCCTGGATGCGGTCGATCTCGCTGCGGTTGCGCAGCAGGGCATCGACGCAGTCGTGGTCGAACTTGCGCCCGGCCATCTCGGCCAGCATGGAAAAGGCCTGGTCGTTACTCCAGGCCTCCTTGTAGGGGCGCTCGCTGGTGAGGGCGTCGAAGACGTCGGCCACGGCGACGATGCGGGCCTCCACCGGGATGTCGTCGCCCCGCAGGCCATGGGGATAGCCGCTGCCGTCCAGGGACTCATGGTGGTGCAGGACGATGTTGCGCAGCATTTCCGAACGCTGCATGCCCTGGATGCCGAAATTTTCCAGCATGGAATCGACGATCTGCCGCCCCTTCACCGTGTGCTGCTGGATCTGCACAAACTCCTCGGGTTCCAGCCGGCCCGGCTTGAGCAGCAGGGAATCGGGCACCGCCACCTTGCCGATGTCGTGCAGGGGGGCGAAAAGGTACAGGTACTCGACGAAGGCATCGTCCAGCTTGAAGCGGGGTGCCACTTCCTGGGCAATGATGCGGGAGTAGTGGGCCATGCGCTCCAGGTGCGCCCCCGTCTCGAAATCCCGGATCTGGGCGATCTGGGTCACGGTGCGCACCGAGGCCATCAGGGTGCGCAGGCAGGCCAGTTCGTTGACCACCACCAGGGACAGCTGGTGCCCCACCATATTCAGGTGGTGCAGGGCCTGGGCGTCGAACACCCACTTCTGCCGGGAATTGAAGAAGAGAAAGCCGTAGAGAGCGCCGTTATGGGCCACCGGCATGGTGTAGCTGGCGCCGTAGCCGCTGCTGCGCACCCGCCGGGAATGCTCCCGCACCAGATCCTGGGACAGCACGTCCATGTCGTTGATGACCCGGGGGCGCCGGGAGGTGGCGATTTCCGTCAGGGACGAGGAGGCCGACAGCTTGCTCTCGTAGAAGGAAAGGGGCGCTTCCCCGTCGCTGGAATGGAGGAAGGTTTTCAGGTTGTCCGTCAGGGGCTCGTAGGAGGCGACGGCGATACGGTCGATGAATGGCAGGGACTGGCGCAGGTGGTCGTGAATCCGTTCCAGCTTCTCCTGCAGGGGCAGGGACTGGTGCAACAGGTCCAGCCCGTCTTCATGGGAGAAGACAGGCAGGTCCGGCAACAGCGCTGGAGGCTGGACAAGGGAAGAAACCACGGTCACGGTCGGATACCACCACACAGAGCGAAAGGCATTATACGAATCATAATCATCAAGCCGCAATATGACGGGTTGCTGACAAGCTGGATTAACCGGCGCAAGCAGACAGGCGCCGGGAAAAAAATGCAGCAAAAAACCTGCCACAAAACGGAAACGGCAGCGTAACCCCCGCATCGTATGGTCGGATTT